>OHTM01000990.1_pt1 | contig 11039 bp, 9 predicted proteins | sample 1578951 | NCBI WGS metagenome assembly OHTM01 (sample SAMEA3879605, study PRJEB24766) | human gut metagenome | biome: human-associated habitat; feature: feces | place: USA | collected 1985/1987
CAATACGCCATCCATTATGCGTTCTCCTCTTCTGTCAGCTGTTTTTCAATTTCTGCTGTAATATTATTGATCACATCATACATAGAGCCCTGAAGGTCACAGCCCGCTGCTCTGGTGTGTCCACCGCCTCCAAAGAAGACTGCCACCTTGCTCACATCTACCCTGCCATTGGAGCGAAGGGATACTTTGAATGACTGTGTCTCCAGCTCATAAATAAAGATTGCTACTTCCACGCCTCGGGTAAGTCGGAGCTGACTGACAATGCCATCCAGATCGCTTCCTGTCACGCCATAAAAATCCATATCTTTCTTTCGAAGATATCCGATGATGCATGTACCGTTCTGAAGAAGAATACTTTCTGCAAGAACTCTTCCCATAACCTGATTCTGGATATATGTTTTCTGATAAAAAGATTCATCTATGATCCTGCTGAACGGAATTCCCGTCTTCATCAGTTCTCCTGCAATCCTCATGGTTTCCGGTGATGTAGAAGAATACTGAAAAACGCCTGTATCATGGATCATTCCTGTATAAACAGCCGTTGCAACCGCAAGATCCACTTTATCCGGATCCAGAATTCCATACAGTACTTCACAGCAGGAGCTAACCTCTCCACGGATATGATTCACATCTGCAAATCCCGAATTGCTCACATGATGATCGATGCATACTGTTTTCTTTGCATGCTCAAACAGATTGTCAGCAAGTGCCAGACGGTCTCTGGCACTTACATCACAGGTAATAAAAAGATCGAAGATTCTTTCTTCTTCCACTTCTGTTTTTATTTCATCGATAGATTCAATATGTCCGAAGATCGGCTTCGGATGGTCCAGATAAACATTCACATCAATATCCGGAAAATATTTTCTGATATACAGATACAGAGCCATACAGGAGCCGACACAGTCGCCATCCGGACGGATATGTCCACCGATTCCGACAGTTTTCACACCTTCCAGTACTTCTGCTATATTTTTCATGAACACACCTCTTACTCTTCCTCAGTCTTCCCTAAAGAAGCATCTCTTCTGGCAACATCATCAATCAGTTTTGACATATTCACACCATACTCAATGGACTGATCCAGTACAAACTTGATCTCAGGTGTATTTCTCAGATTGAGATTTTTTGCAAGTTGTCTTCTGATATATCCCTCTGCCTTATTCAGGCCCTGGATCGTTGCGTCCTTTGCTTCTTTGTTGCCCAGGACACTGATAAATGCCTTGCAGGTCTTAAGATCAGGCGCAACTTCCACAGCCATGACTGAAGTCATTGGATGAATGCGAGGATCTTTGACTTCATTTCTGATGATCGTACTGAGTTCTTTCTGAACCTCACCATTGATCCTTGTATTCTTAATACTGTTTTTTCTCATTTATGATTCACTCCTATCTCGGTATTTCCAATTACCTTGGCACTTCTACCATGATATAAGCTTCTACTTTATCTTCTTCTTTCACATCGTTGAATCCGTCAAATACAAGACCACATTCGTATCCTGCTTTTACTTCTTTAACATCATCCTTGAAGCGCTTCAGAGAAGCAAGTTCACCTTCGAATACCTGCTCGCCTTCACGTGTAATACGTACCTTGCAGTTTCTCTGGAAAATACCATCCAGAACATAACTTCCTGCAATTGTACCGACACCTGAAGCTTTGAACAGCTGACGAACCTCTGCATGGCCGATAACTTTTTCCTCGTATACCGGATCAAGCATACCTTTCATAGCAGCTTCCACATCTTCGATTGCCTGATAAATAACTTTGTAAAGACGAAGATCTACGCCCTCCTGATCAGCCAGCTGTTTTGCCATAGCATCCGGACGAACATTGAATCCGATAATGATCGCATTGGATGTAGCTGCCAGAGATACATCAGACTCATTGACAGCTCCAACACCGCCGTGGATCACACGAACAACAACTTCTTCATTGGACAGCTTGGTCAGACTCTGTTTAACAGCCTCGACAGAACCCTGTACGTCTGCTTTAACGATGATCGGAAGCTCTTTGAGGTCACTTGCCTGGATCTGATCAAACAGGTTATCCAGAGAAAGTTTGCCTTTTGTTTCTTCAAGCAGATGTTTCTTGTTTTCAGTAACGAATGTAGCTGCAAAGCTCTTGGCTTCCTTATCGCTCGGGAATGCCATCAGGATCTCACCTGCATTCGGAACATCACTGAGGCCAAGGATCTCAACCGGTGTAGAAGGACCTGCTTCTTTGACACGTCTGCCTCTGTCATCCATCATTGCACGCACTTTACCACTGCATGCGCCTGCTGCAATAAAGTCGCCTACATGAAGTGTACCTTTCTGTACAAGAATTGTGGCAACCGGTCCCTTACCTTTATCAAGCTGAGCCTCAATAACAAGACCTCTTGCCGCACGATTCGGATTTGCCTTGAGTTCCAGTACCTCTGCAGAAAGAAGGATCATTTCAAGCAGTGTATCGATTCCCTCTCCTGTATGGGCAGATACCGGTACAAAAATAGTACTTCCACCCCAGTCTTCCGGAATCAGTTCATATTCGGAAAGTTCCTGTTTTACTCTTTCCACATTTGCACTTGGTTTATCGATCTTGTTGATTGCAACAATGATCTCAACACCCGCTGCTTTCGCATGGCTGATTGCCTCAACAGTCTGTGGCATAACACCATCATCTGCTGCAACAACAAGTACTGCGATATCTGTGGAGTTTGCACCACGCATACGCATTGCAGTAAATGCTTCATGTCCCGGTGTATCCAGGAATGTGATCTTCTGTCCATTGATCTCAACTACAGATGCACCAATGTGCTGTGTGATTCCACCTGCTTCCCCTCTGGTTACATGTGTATCACGGATTGCATCCAGAAGAGATGTTTTACCATGGTCAACGTGACCCATGACACAGACTACCGGCGGTCTCGAAACCATATCCGCTTCATCTTCTTCGTCTTCTTTCAGAAGTTCTTCGATAACGTCTACTTTCTCTTCCGGCTCTGCGATAATATCATAATCCAGTGCGATCTCCTGTGCTTTTTCAAAGTCGATCTCATGGTTTACCGTTACCATAGTTCCTTCCAGGAACAGTTTTTTAACGATTACAGACGGCTGCATCTTCATAGCTTCTGCGAGCTCACGGATTGTCATTTTCTCCGGAAGTGTGATTTCTTTTACTTCTGGTTTCTTCTCTTCCTGTTTTGGCTGCGGAGCCGGTTTCTGCAGAGCTTTCGGGATTCTGGAATTCGGTCTGCGTCCGCCCTGATTTGGTCTGCGTCCGCCCTGGGTACCTTTCTCGAATTCTTTCTTCTTGTTCTTATTCTCTCTGTCACGCTCTCTCTTGCTGTCTTTGGATGTTTTTGTCAGTTCTGGTGTAAATACAGCGTCATTCTCTCTTCTTCCGCCGCCATTTCTCTGTCCGCCACGGTTGTTTCCGCCAAAGCGTCCTTCACCTCTGTTATCCGGTCTTCCGTTTCCGCCCTGTCCTGGTCTTCCCTGACCACCCTGCTGCGGACGGCCTCCCTGACCTCTCATCGGACGGCCATTGCCATCACCCTGACGTGCCGGACGACCTTCACCCTGTGGTCTGGCCGGACGATTTCCGTCACGATTCGGACGACCCTGTCCATTATTTCCATTGCGATCAGAAAATCTTTTTTCTCCGCCACGGAAATCACGGTTTCCTCTGTTATCTCCACCACGATTGTCACGGCCTGAATCTCTTCCGTCACGATTATTCTGGCGGTTCTGTCCTCTGTTATTATTGTAACCGGACTGTTCCTGTCTTTGCGGTCTTGCAGAATTGTTCTGTACCGGTGCTGCCTGTCTGATCTCTGTCGGTTTCTTTGTCTCCGGAGTCTCAGACGGTGCCGCTGCCTGCGGTTTCTTTGGTGCTGCTTCTGCAGCCGGTTTCTGCTGTACCGGTTCAGCCGGTTTTACAGCCTGTGGTTTCTGCTGCGGTCTTGCAGCCGGTTTTTTATCTGATGCCGGACGTTTCGGTCTGTTTTTGCCACCGTCACTTGCATTCTGTGCGTGATATACACGAATAATATTTTTTTTCTTTTTGGGAGCCTCTGTCTTCTCTGCTTCCGGTTTAGTTGTTACCATTTTTTCATCTGTTCTGGAATTATCCACGTTGGTAATCTGCTCCTTTCCCCTTTGTGATAAATGTTCTTTTATTCTGGCAGGTTCATGCTCTCTGCTCTTCGGCACATTGATTCCTCCTTCACGTCAATGACTTCGGATCTTGCTGATTCTGGATCACACTGTTTACATTTACTGTTCCATCTTCTCAAGTTCTTTCAGCATTGCTTTCGCAAAGTTCTCATCCTGTACCGCCAGACTGGCACGAAATTCCTTGCCGCAGAATTTTCCCAGTTCCTCTTTATCCGCGAGGAAATATACCGGTACTTCGTAAAACTCACACATATTACGGAATTTTTTCTTTGTATTTTCGGATGCGTCTGCCGCAACCAGTACCAGAAAACCTTTTCCGCTCTTCACAGATTTCTCTGTGGAGAATTCTCCGCTGGCTATCTTACCTGCTTTTGTGGCAAGCCCCAGCAGTGATAAAACTTTATTGTTGTTTTTCAATATCGTTTAACTCCTTTTTCAGGTCTTCATAGACCTCATCCGGTATTGCGGTCTTCAGTGACCGTTCCAGTCCCCGGGTTTTTACGGCTTTTTCCAGACATTCCTGGGAAAGACATACGTACGCACCTCTTCCGTTTTTTCTGCCTGTTGCATCAAGCACGATCTCATTCTCCGGAGTTCTCAGTACACGGATCATTTCTTTCTTACTTTTCATTTCTCTGCAGCCGGTACACTGGCGCAGAGGTGTTTTATTCTTTGTCTTCATAGATTATTCTTCAACAGTAGTTTCTTCTGAAACTTCCTCTGTTTCTTCAGTCTCTGTTTCTTCTGACTCTACAGCACCTTCTTCACTGTACTCCTCTTCGTCGTAGTACTCATCCTCGTCATCATAGTCATACAGTTCTCCAGACTCTCTTGCCTGAGTCTCACTCTTGATATCGATCTTAAATCCGGTCAGACGAGCCGCAAGACGTGCATTCTGTCCTTCTTTACCAATTGCAAGAGACAACTGATAATCTGGAACGACTACCAGTGCAGTCTTTTCATCCGGATCCGCCATAACAGCGATAACCTTTGCCGGACTCAGTGCATTTTCAATCAAGATTGCCGGGTTTTCATCCCAGTTGATGATGTCGATCTTCTCACCACGCAGTTCCTCTACGATGGAATTGACTCTTGCACCGTTCATACCAACGCATGCACCTACCGGATCTACATCAGGATCATTGCTCCATACAGCAATCTTGGTACGGGAACCTGCTTCTCTGGCAATACTCTTGATCTCAACAGTTCCGTCTTTCACTTCGGCAACTTCAGATTCAAACAGACGTTTTACAAGTCCCGGATGTGTTCTGGACAGAAGGATACGAGGTCCTTTCGGTGTATCTTTGACTTCAAGGATATAAACCTTGATTCTTTCTGTAGGCTCAAATTCCTCACCTTTCACCTGCTCGTTCTCACTCAAGATACCGTCTGCCTTGCCAAGATTTACACTGACATTTTTGCCCATTACACGCTGTACGATACCTGTGACAACTTCTTTTTCCATTCCATAATACTGATCATAAAGGACTTTACGTTCTTCCTCACGGATTTTCTGAAGAATTACGTTCTTTGCATTCTGCGTTGCAATACGGCCGAATTCTTTAGAATGGATCTCAACTTTGATCATATCTCCCAGTTCTGCATTTGTATTGATTTTCTGTGCATCCACCAGGGAAATTTCCAGTGCCGGATCATCTACGAATTCCTTTACTTCACGTTCTGCGTAAACGCTGAAATCACATGTTTCCGGATTGATCGTCACATGCACATTATCTGCTTTACCAAAATGGTTTTTGCAAGCCTGGATCAGGGACTGCTCAATCGCACCCAGTAATGTATCCTTGCTGATGTTTTTTTCTTTTTCCAGGATATCCAGGGCTTCCATTAACTCTTTGTTCATTTTTGTTATTTCCTCCTATTTTATCAAAGCATATCTGAATCGTATTTAAAACTCAATTGCCAGACGGATCAGGGCAATATCCTTTTTGTCAAATGTGCGTAACTGCCCGTCCTCATCGATCGTCACACTGCTTTCATCATATGCATTTAAAATCCCACAGAATTCTTTCTGCTTTTCGATTGGACGATAGGTCCGGATCTCTACCAGTTTACCCATGCTTCTGGCAAAATCCTTCTCCTTTTTCAGTGGTCTGTCAAGACCCGGCGAACTGATTTCCATGATATAGCTGTCTTCAATAAAATCGTTCTCATCCAGTTTATCACTGAACGCTCTGCTGACTGCTTCACAATCGTTAACAGTAATTCCACCCGGCTTGTCGATATATCCACGAAGATACCAGTTTCCTGCTTCCTTCACATATTCTACATCTACCAGTTCGAATCCCTGGCCCTCAACGATCGGTGCCAGCAATGCTTCTGCTTTCTGTTCATATTCATCCCGTCTGCTCATATTTCCACCTGCCTTTCGCACATCCGGAGCATCTCGCAAAAAGAGTGGACCGAAGTCCACTCTCTTGTTGTCCGTTATCATGTTAAGTTCATTCTAGCACCTTACTTCCGGAAAAGCAAGGTTTTTTTTATATCCTCGGCTTTATGCCCTTCGTATCCCGCTTTGCAAGCCGCACTTTATTCAGTGCATATTCTTTATCATGATAGGAAATCGTATATTCCTGATGACCTGCCAGAAGGTATGCATGCTCCAGATAATCATCGTCTGCCAGTTTCATGCCCCGCACACCAAGTGCAGTTTTCTTCATTGTCGAAACTTCTTGTGCCAGGAATCGCAGGAAGCAGCCTCCATGGCTCTGGAGCACAATCTGCTCCATCTCGGAAGCACTGCCAATAAAGATCAGTTCATCTTCATCCGCCAGCTTTGTTGACGCGATCGTTCGTTTAGCCACATCAAATTCCGCACCTTCTACCAGTTTGCACATAGAAGTCTTTGTCACAAACAGCAACCTGTCTGAACGCAGTTGTCCTACCGGTGCCACATAAAGCATGCGTTCCTGGGAACTGTCATAATTACTGAGATTGTCCACCGGTGTTCCCTTGTCGCGGAAACGGCCAAGCGGTATATCAACGGCTTTGATCGTATGCATCTTGCCTGTATCTGTAAATATACAGATCTTGTCTGTATTCATACAGTTGAATACATATTTATTTTCATTATGAACAGCTTCTTTGTTTCGCTCATAAGCATTTTTATCTATAAGCTTCATATAACCAAAGCGATCCATCAGGAAGCAGACTTCCATCTCTTCCATCTTCTTCTCTTCATAGACAGCTTCTTCTGCATTTTCAATCGCTGTACGGCGTTTTCTTCCGTATTCTTTCTTGATGGCGTCCATGTCTTTGATGATCACGGCCGCCATGGAATCATAATTGTCCAGGATATCTTTATAAAGAGCAATGTTTTTCATTGTCTCTTCATGCTCAGCCTGCAGTGCTTCAATTTCCAGACCGATCAGTTTATACAGACGCATATCCAGAATGGCATTTGCCTGACGTTCTGTAAAAAGAAGTTTTGCAGCAGCCTTCTCACTGGCTTTTGACTTGAATTTAATTCCCTCTGTAATTCCTTCTACCAGACATTTCTTGACCTGTTCACGATTCTTACTGCCACGGAGGATCTCAATGATCAGGTCGATCACATCACACGCTTTGATCAGACCTTCCTGAACTTCCTGTTTTTCCAGTTCTTTGTCCAGCAGTGTGTGATATTTACGTGTTGTGATCTCAAACACAAAATCAACGTGATATTCAATAATCTGCTTCAGGCTTAATGTTTCCGGTCTGCCGTCAGCAACTGCCAGCATATTTACGCCAAACGTATCTTCCAGACGCGTTTTCTTATACAGCATATTGGTCAGATTTTCCACATCGGTATCTTTCTTAAGTTCCAGTACGATACGGATGCCTTCCTTGGAAGACTGATTGGAGATATCTACGATATCTGTTGTCTTCTTTGTTTCTATAAGAGATGCCACGTCATTCAGGAACTTGCCAATGTTTGCTCCCAGCATGGTATATGGAATCTCCGTAATGACAAGCTGTTTTCTTCCGCCTTTGAGTTTCTCTACTTCTACTTTTCCACGCAGGCGGATTTTGCCGCTCCCTGTCTCATAGATCTTATGGAGATCATCTTTATTGACCACAATACCTCCGGTCGGAAAATCCGGCCCTTTGATATATCGCATCAGTCCTTTGACACTGATCGTGTTATCTTTCATATATGCTTTGACAGCATCGATGACTTCCCCTAGATTGTGTGGTGGAATACTGGTTGCCATGCCGACCGCAATACCATCTGCACCATTTACCAGAATGTTCGGGATGCGCACCGGAAGTACCGATGGTTCTTTTTCCGTCTCATCGAAGTTCGGAACAAAGTCCACTACATTCTTATCAAGATCACTCAAAAATACATCCTGTGTCAGTTTTTCCAGTCGTGCCTCTGTATAACGCATGGCAGCTGCGCCATCACCCTCGATTGAACCGAAGTTACCATGTCCGTCTACAAGTGTTCTGCCTTTTTTGAAATCCTGTGCCATAACAACAAGTGCGTCATAAATGGAACTGTCACCATGTGGATGATATTTACCCATGGTATCACCGACAATACGTGCACATTTACGATACGGACGGTCATAGCGGATTCCCAGTTCATACATATCATACAACGTTCTTCTCTGTACTGGTTTCAGACCGTCACGCACATCCGGAAGAGCACGGGAAATGATAACACTCATTGCATAATCGATGTATGATTTCTGCATAATTTCCGAATAATCGGTACGAATTACATTTTCCTGTTTTGTTTCCATATCTTATCCCACCTTATACATCAAGTTCTGCATCGGCTGCATGCTCGTAAATAAATGCCTTACGCGGCGGAACTTCACTGCCCATCAGAACTTCTGTCACACTGGATGCAAGACGTGCATCTTCTATCTCCACGCGTTTCATTCTTCGAGTCTCAGGATTCAGCGTGGTCTCCCACAGCTGTTCTGCATCCATCTCTCCAAGACCTTTGTATCTCTGCAAAGTAAAGCTTCCCGGTTTATGTGTCTTACGATATTTTTCAAGTGCTTTATCATCATACAGATATTCTTCCGGTCCCTTTTTCGGCATTGCCTTATAGAGTGGCGGCATCGCAATATATACATGGCCTTCATAGATCAGTTCCGGCATAAAACGATAGAACAATGTCAGAAGCAGTGTGGAAATATGCGCACCGTCAACATCGGCATCCGCCATGATCACGATCTTGTCATAGCGAAGTTTGCTTATATCGAAATCATTTCCATATCCTTCAGAAAATCCGCATCCAAATGCATTGATCATAGTCTTGATCTCCGCATTGGCAAGCACTTTGTCAATGGTTGCTTTTTCAACATTCAGAATCTTGCCCCTGATTGGAAGGATTGCCTGATAATTACGGTTACGGGCTGTTTTTGCAGAACCGCCTGCGGAATCTCCCTCTACGATAAAGATCTCACACTGTGACGGATCCTTTTTCTCGCAGTTGGCAAGTTTTCCATTGGAATCAAATGAATATTTCTGTTTTGTAAGAAGATTCGTTTTGGCACGTTCCTCTGTCTTACGGATCTTCGCTGCCTTTTCCGCACAGGAAAGAATCATTTTCAATGTTTCAAGATTACGGTCAAAATACAGGACCAGCTGCTCTCCCAGTACTTTTCCTGTTGCCTTGGCTGCATCCTGGTTATCCAGCTTTGTCTTTGTCTGACCCTCAAAGCGAGGTGCCGGATGCTTGATTGATACGACTGCCGTCATTCCATTACGGATATCCGCACCGGTAAAATTCGGATCTTTATCTTTGAGAATACCGATTTCTCTGGCATACGTGTTCATAACTGTTGTAAATGTTGTCTTAAATCCGGTCAGGTGTGTACCACCTTCTGCATTGTAGATATTATTACAGAATCCAAGAACATTCTCACGGAATTCATTTGTATACTGAAAAGCAACTTCCACCTGAATCCCATCTGCTTCTCCTTTGAGATAAACAGGTTCATGAAGCGCCTCTGTACTGTGATTCATGTCACGGATATAGCCCACAATACCCTCCGGCTCATGGTACTCTTCTTTGACCGGCTCTGTTCCACGCAGATCTTCAAAAATGATCGTCAGCTCCGGATTCAGATAAGCAGTCTCATGAAGACGGCTCTTAACATCTGTAGCAGAAAAACGTGTTTTCTCAAAGATTTCCGGATCCGGCAGGAAATTGATGCAGGTTCCGGTCTCTTTTGTCCTGCCAAGTTTCGGAAGAAGTCCGTTCTCCAGTTCGATCGTAGGAATTCCACGTTCATAGTGGTCATGATGTACATATCCATCACGGCTTACCTTGATATCCAGATAAGTAGAAAGTGCATTCACAACGGAAGATCCGACTCCATGGAGCCCACCGCTTGTTTTATAAGCAGAATTGTCAAATTTACCACCTGCATGAAGTGTCGTAAATACCAGACGTTCCGCAGACATCCCTTTCTCATGCATATCCACCGGAATTCCCCGGCCATTATCTGTTACGGTACAGGAACCATCTTTTTCCAGCACCACATGGATCTGACTGCAGTATCCTGCCAGATGCTCATCCACTGCGTTATCAACAATCTCATAAATCAGATGATTCAGTCCTTTTCGAGAGACACTTCCGATATACATACCAGGACGTTTGCGGACTGCTTCCAGTCCTTCCAGAACAGATATGCTCCCCGCATCATAAGTTTCCTTTTTTGCCATGGCTCTTTTCCTTTCTTTCATATTTCCATCTTCAAACATTTGTTCTATATCATACATGATTTGTCCGTAAAAAGTCAAATACTATTCTTTTATGATTTTCGGGCAAAAAAATAACCCGAACCACCGTTCGAGTCATCTTATTGTATATTTAGAGCAGCCAGTACGGGAATCGAACCCGTGTTTTCGCCGTGAGAGGGC
>OHTM01000995.1_pt1 | contig 10974 bp, 9 predicted proteins | sample 1578951 | NCBI WGS metagenome assembly OHTM01 (sample SAMEA3879605, study PRJEB24766) | human gut metagenome | biome: human-associated habitat; feature: feces | place: USA | collected 1985/1987
ACATCATCGATACTTTAAATCATGATACAACGATCAGCGATCTCTTAGATCCATACGAGAGAATCGATAAACTTCTGAAAAAATACAGATATATAATATGGAAGAATCATAAATATCGCGACAGCAAGAACAATGGAAAATGCAACCGTACCACCCATCATCAGGCTGTCCTGTCTTTTCTGCTGCTCTTCTGTCAATACTTTTTTCTCACGCTGTTTCTTTGTCTTTTCTTTCTGGTCCGTTTCTTCTTCCTCAAAAAAAGAAGCGGAAAACGTCAACGTTGCAACACCCAGGTACAACGACTCTATAAAACTGAACACACCGCGTAAGATCGGCATGTTTCTGATTTTCTTATTTTTTATAATACCTTTATATTCGGAAACCTCAAGTGCAATTTCCCCATCTGGCTTTCTGACAGCTACGGCGTATTTTTCCTGATTTTTCATCATCACACCTTCCATGACTGCCTGTCCGCCAATCCCGGAATATCTCATGTTAATCTCCATTCTTATGTGTGAAAAAGAAGATTTTCACACTGTTTTCCATTCCTGTCGGTTTTCACGAAATTAACGAATAAAATCATCCGACGCTCTAAAAAAAGGTTGAGATTAAATAAACCTCAACCTTATCTTTAACCATGTTCACTTGCGTACTATTTGTTAATGCCGTACTTCTTGTTGAACTTATCGATACGTCCGTCAGTTCTTGCAGATTTCTGCTGTCCTGTGTAGAACGGATGGCATTTGGAACAAATTTCTACGTGGATATCCTCTTTTGTAGAACCTGTTACGAATGTGTTACCGCAGTTACATGTAACTGTTGCCTGATAATAATCTGGATGGATTCCTTCTCTCATGATTTTCACCTCTTTATGTTCTTATCGTTATTTAGTTTCGCCTGTTCAATCCTTTTATACCCGTATGCCCGATCCGCATATGGTACTTACTCCAAAGGAAAGTCCCGATAAACAGCTTAATCAGTGTAACATATGATTTCAAAAAAATCAAGATATTTTTAAATAATTCTGTTCTTTTTTACCATATTAATATATTCGCGATTATTTTTGGTGCGTGCAAACATATTCAAAATATTCTCCACGGCATCATCTTTGCGCATTCCATTGATTGCTTTTCGCATGATGTCAACTGCTTCCTGTTCTTCGGAATCAAGCAGCAGATCTTCTCTTCTGGTTCCCGATTTCACGATATCGATTGCCGGAAATACACGCTTTTCCGAAAGTTTTCTGTCGAGCACGAGTTCCATGTTACCGGTTCCCTTAAATTCCTCAAATACAACATCATCCATCTTGCTTCCGGTATCAACCAGCGCTGTCGCAAGGATTGTAAGGCTTCCTCCCTCACGCATGTTTCTCGCTGCACCAAAGAATCTTTTTGGCATATGGAGTGCCGCCGGATCAAGACCTCCGGATAAGGTACGTCCACTTGGTGGAACCGTAAGGTTATATGCCCTTGCAAGTCTTGTGATACTGTCAAGAAGGATCATGACATCTTTGCCGTGCTCTACCAGACGTTTTGCACGGCCAAGCACCATCTCCGATACACGTTTGTGATGTTCCGGGAGTTCATCAAAAGTAGAGTAAATTACCTCAACATTATCGCCCGCAATGGCTTCCTTGATATCTGTAACCTCCTCCGGTCTCTCATCGATCAGAAGGATGATCAGGTGCATATTCGGATTTCCTGATGTTACTGATTTGGCGATTTCTTTTAAAAGTGTTGTTTTTCCTGCCTTAGGCTGGGAAACGATCATACCACGCTGTCCCTTACCGATTGGGGAAACAAGATCTACAATACGCATCGCAACACTGCATCCCGGGCGTTCTAAACGTATCCTCTCATTCGGAAAAATCGGTGTCAGATCTTCAAAACTTTTTCTCTTCTGGGCTACACTCGGGTGATAGCCGTTAATTGTAGTCACATATAAAAGTGCCGAAAACTTTTCCTGCTGTGTCTTGATTCTTGTATTACCACAGACAATATCTCCCGTTTTTAAATTAAACTTTCGGATCTGTGATGGTGAAACATACACATCATGCTCACCCGGAAGATAATTCTCACAGCGGATAAATCCGTATCCATCCGGCATAACCTCTAAAATACCATTTGCCGTAATTCCACTGTCAAGACTCATCATAGTATCATCTGCCGCTGCAGATGCCGTCTGATTTTCCTGTGTTTCTACCGGCTCTTCTGCCTTTTCTTTTGTCTGACGATCTGCATCTGTTCCGCGTTCCCTTGGTACATATTCTGTTCTTTTTCTGGAATATTCTTTCGGCTGTGCATGATCTTTCGAACGCTCTGTGCCCTCTTTTACTTTCACACGCTCCCCGCGCTCTTCCTGCGTCTGCATACTCTCCGTCTCTTTTTGTTTGCGTGCATCTTCTTCAAGCATACGATTGACCAAATCGCTCTTCTTCATGGAAGAAATATTCTTCAGTCCCCGTGCCTTTGCCAGATCACGCAAAACGACTAATGATAAACTCTCATATTTTTCTCTCATTCATAAACTCCTTACTTTTTCTTTCACCTGTTGGAATCGTCTGCGGAAATGATGTCTGATGTGACAATTGAATTTTTCGATGTGGCTATTATACTACATCTTTTTCCAAATAGGAAGTCCTAATTCTTGATTTTTCTCCCTAATCGCAAAAAAGCGGATACTACGAAAATGTTCAAATCCCTGTTCCTGCATATAATAATATACACTGTAATAACCGGAAACAGTAAAATCTGCCTTTAATGCCCAGAAACTCATCGATCGATTTCGGCGTGTCTGTAAAACCGGCTTTGTCAAATACCTCTTTATTGTAGATTAATCCATTTACACAGGCAGATGACATCAGAATGAAAACTGCAAGAAATAAAGCCCTGTATCCGTATTTCATTCTATTTTTTTCTTTTCATTTTGCATAACTGCACGAAAAATGCCTGATACCGCAGCAAAAAGTACCCCTGCCACCGGCCAGATGATCCATGTAAAATCCCAACGCATTGTCCAGAAACTCCATCCCAGATAAATTGCAGTGGCAATACACCAGTAAGCTCCGCTAAATGCATCTAACTTCTTTTTCAGTTTCTTTTCTGAAATAGTATAATCTCCCTCCTGCAAAAGAATATCATAACTTCCTTTTATCATACCGACACGGATTATCATATACACGCCACATGCTACCAGAATTAAAAGCAGCGATACAAAGCTGGTACATACAACATCCGGCGCATCCATACAGGCTGCCACCAAAAGCGGGATTGCCGCAACGATGCAGAGCACCACGCCAACGGCGATTCCTCCGGTAAAGGTTCCCTCATAATTTTTTAATTTTTCCTTTGCAAGCCCTTCTACCCCATAGGCGGTTTCAAAACATTCGTTTTCCAGAAACTCGAATCTTTTTGTCTGCATACCGCAGAAAATAAATGTAAATACCGCTGCAGCCACAAATCCAAACAGGCATACCAGTCCAACCGATACAGCCACACCCTCGGAAATATTTCCAATCTGCGTCTCCGATAATCCTGCCAAAAATATCAGAACTGACGGACTGACGATGCAGGCTGCAACTGCAGCCGCGATCTTCGGTGCATTTTTCTTCCGGATTTCCATAAAATCATTTGCCTCTTCCATTGAAACCTTTTTTAACGGAAAATCTTTGTTGGAAGGTTCCACTCCCTCAATGAGCTGCGGTGTCTCACATTCATCTTTTAAAAGGTAGTCTGTACTCACCCCCAAAATCTCTGACAGCTGGATCACCCTCTGAAGATCCGGTATTGACTGGGCACTCTCCCATTTTGACACCGCCTGTCTGGAGACGGAAAGTTTCTCTGCCAGTTCTTCCTGCGACCATCCGTTCTTTTTTCGCTCTTCCATAATTTTTTCAGCTAAAATCATAACTCATCCTCTTTTCTTTTTCAATGATGTGATCTTTGTTACGCCTCCATCATACCCATTTTGACCGGTTGCAGGCTACCAAATGTGCCTGTCAATCTGTCAACTGATGGTTGCAATTCCCGCAATTTAGGCATTTTCCTGTATTTTTTGATTCAGGAACTTTTTATCACTCTCACAAACGACCGCCCACTGCAAATTTAGAAAAGCTCTTTGTTGTAAAGTTCACTGTCTGTTTCTTAGAATCATAATAAGATTTTGAAATCTTTTTGACATTTCCTTTTTTGCTGATGGTGTATGCAAAAAGATCTTTCTTTTTTTCTTTCTTAGAAATCTTATAATGGATCTTTACGGTAACCTTTCCCTTTTTCAATTTTCCTAACGTTTTTTTCTTTGCACCTGTAACCGAAATTTCATACATTGGACGTTTTTTGACAATTTTACCTGCCTTTGAAGAAAGAATGCGTTTATCTAATTTCTTAACATGAAAATACACATCTGAATTCATCTGTTTTTTTATTTCTTTTAAGGCATTGCGGTCCATTGTAATTATAACGTTTCCATATTCCAGTTGCAGTGCTTTTGCCTCATTGTCAATAAGACGATTCAACGTTGACTTACTAACCTTTAAAACCTGCTTTTTCCCTTTCCTGGACTTACATTTTATTCTGACCGTCTTATTTTTTATCTTTTTATCCGGCTTTTTCTCCGGTGTTGGTTTTTCTGTTGCCGGTTCTTCCGGTGCTGGTTTTTGTGGTGTCGGTTTTTCCGGTCCTTCCGGTGCTTCTAAAGCCCCACTTCCAGTCTGTGTTTTCTTTTCTTTCACAATAACCTGACAGGCAGCTTCACTCCCTGCATAGTTTTTATTGCCATTATATTTTGCGGTAAAAGAATATGTCTTTGTCTTATTCGGAAGTGATACCGTCCACTGATCATTTTCCTTCTTAACCAGTGTAATGCTGGAATCATTGCAAGTAATATCCACCGGTTCATCTGCGCTGATTCCCTGTTTTAAAACTTTAAGTGTTACGCTGCCAGCACCCTCTGATCCTGCGGGCGTTGCAAGAAGCTTTAGTTCTGTAACAGCCTTTGTAATTTCCAAAGATGCCTGCCCATAACAGGATTTTGCAGAATCAGAAGATGCTTCAAAATAAATTGTATATTTACCTGCGTCTGTATAAGCCGGAAGTTCTTCTATTGTATAAGGTCCGTCCTCCTTCATACTGTATCGAAGATTCACACCCTCCCCTGGTCTAATATCAAATGTATGCCTGTTTGAATCATACGACACTGTAACCGGTCTTGTCGTACACTCTGCTATCTCCTGATAATAATAAACAATGTCCATGCTGTCTTCCGTGATCGTTATCTTATCCTGATCCACACTGTTTCCCACACAGGCATAACCGGATAACTCAGGATTTCTTAAGGTATATGTAGAATTGCGTGGTGCATGGACAATAGATGTTTTTGTAGCAGGAAGATCTGTTTCCGTTCCGTCTTCCATCTTTAACCGGTAATGAATGTTTACGGTACTCCATGCCTGGTCAGCTGTTTTATCTGTAGCTAAGACTTCCTGCGTATCCATGTCCACGATTTTTCCATCCAGTCTGTCACCGTTTGTCAGACCATACACATCATTAAGTACAACGGAAAGAGACTCTCTTGCAGCATCCGGGTCATATGAATTTGTAAGGGCAGGAATGGTAAATTCTTTTTCTGCACTATATTTTACCGTTATTCCATCTGCGCCGATAATACGAAAACTCATTTTAAGATGCTGTTCTTTATTCACCATATTTTGTACTACCGTGCGAAATTCCAGATCATGATCATTGGCTTTTGTGACATTAGACTCGGTAATCCTGTATTTTTCACTGTCTCTGTCAAGTGTCGCGGTTTTGTTATGAGGAATGGAAACTTCAGGATCACTGATATAAAGAGCCGCCGGTTTACTGACATAATCCGTGTTATTCAGCTTTCTTGCCAATTCCATCTTGCAGACCTCGCAAAATGGCTGTCCGAGCCACCGCATCATACATTCGCGGCTTGGCGCAAATGCGGTATCCGTTCCTGCATTCGTGATTCCGATCCCGCGAAATCCTAACATTTTACTCCATTTGATTTTCTCCGGATCAGTAGTGTCGGACATATTTGGTTTGTTGGTATATCTCTCATATTCATCGCCGAGTCCACCTATACTATGGGCGGTCTCGTGAGCCATAACCATTCCATCACTATTATCCTCAGAATTTGTAGAAAAAGAAAATAATGGATTTACTGATGCACCATAGCTTCCTGTATCATTACAAAGTATATGAATCGTTCCAACATTTGCGCCTTCATCCAGATAATTTTCTTCCAGTTCTGTCCTTAACGCTTTGGCTCTTTCATCTCCGCCATTGGTAAATCCGGGTGCCTTTCCATATACTTTGACATGAAAATATGTATCCGGACTCTTACCGCCATACACTCCAATGCCTGACTCGTTAGAAACTGCCTGCACAGCGTAAATATTAATACGGTCAGAATATTCCCTATATGGTGACCATGTCAGCATTCCACGCGCCTTTTGGGTGGCATCTTCCAAAAACTGATCCTGCTGACCGGCGGTATAGCCATCTCCCATGATCACGATCACAAAGTTTTCTTTATCATCACCAGTCTTATGAATTACCTGAACCGGAAATGTGGTTTTGGATTTTTCTGTATTTTTTGCCATTGCTGTTTGTGGCAAAAGCAACAATAATAATAACATCATATAGATACATACTGCTTGTATTCGTTTTATTTTTCTTTTCATGTACTTCACCTTTTGTTGAATGAGATTTCTCTTTGCCAGGAACAGCAATGTCATTTTTTAACTGTCAAACTTTAATTTAGAGAATTGTATTTTCCAGATAACACTCCAGCAAATACGATGGATTTTCATAATAAAGGCTGCTGTTATAATCATCAATCTTTGCACTGAGAAAAGAATTATATACTTTTATCAGCGCATCCACGATACCAATTTGTTTTTCCTGTGCCACCTGTTTGATCAAACGTTTGTATACTTTTGCAATATCCCAATGAGAAGGTATCGCATATCGGCAATCCGCTACATTGTCAAATATTCCATCTGGGATTTTCGCTTCTTCTATAAAATCTTCGCATACCCTGTCAATATTGTCACAATGATAAACATCTGCCAGATCATAGATTTTCTGCAGCCAGTCTTTACCAAGCCAGTTTACAATATCAGTTCTCTTATTTTTTGTTTTTCTTGCAATATAACCAATCAGACCACATACAAAAAATAAAATCCAGCCATTCATCTGTCATCTTGCGAAATTCTTTGATGTTTAAATCCTGATTTAAACGCACGTCATAAATCGACACAATTTTTGCATCATAGCGTCTTGCCCATCTCTGCGCCTGTTCTTTTATGATCGTGCAATAAAAACCAATTCCAAAGTCTTTTGTATTGCGTCCTACACGGATTTCCGGGTTTTCAACGGGTGTATAACCACCATGATAAACTGTCATTTTCGCCATAATGTCTACTCTTTCTTCTACTCCGCCTCATGCATCTCCACTCCCGGCTTTGCCTCCACCGTATGTGTTGCCTCATAGAGTGACGCCGTCGGTGCGACCGGGCTCATGAGCACTTTTCCGGTTCCGCGGTACACATTGACGAGTCCTTCGCCGCTGACTGCCGAACCCACAAGCGTTTTCGTCGATCTCTCCACAGTAAATTCCAGACCAGAGGACCAGCAGACTGCAAGATTTCCGTCAATTTTTAATTCATCATTGTCAAGTTCTACCTCAATCAGTTCTTCATACGGCACGTTACTCTCCAATGCTGCGACACCTTCCCCGACCAGACTTAAGTTGAAAAATCCTTCTTTGCCAAGCACGGTCGATGAGATTGTTTTCCGCGCCGTCAGCTTATTTTTTACGGTTCCGGAACAGGCATAAAATATGCCATCCTCGATCGTCATGCCCTTTTCACCCCAGGATCCGACATCCACTAAGATCAGATATTTATAGGTAGGTTCTAACACCAGAATGCCGTTGCCGACGTATTCCGGTTTGACTGCTGTCTCCTTTGTGATCGCACCTTTGACCATCTTGCCGACAAAATCACCGACTCCCTTGATCCCTGTGGTTGCTTTCACATGACCTGCCATCCACTGCATGCTGCCCGCCTGGATAATGGCAGACTCTTTTCCGTTTAGTTCAATAACGATCTGGCGTCTGCGGACACCCATTTTACTCATAAAGTACTCATTTCTCGCATTTTCCGGCGCAACGGAGGCGTCTGACTGATACTCTAATACATGAAAATTTCCAAGACTGCTCACATATTTTCTTGCGTTGTTTTCTAAATTTTTTATATTCATTTAAACTCCCTTTCCTGCGCTGCTTTCTAATGAAAGCAAGTTTTGCACACTGATCTCCTATTCTTTCTTATCCGCTCCATTATAAAACAAACCGCTTTTCTTATTCAATCAGTATCCATATCATATTTAAAACTTCGGTTGTAAAGTCAACGTTTTCTGGTAGATCTCAACTAATTTTTCACGGTTCTTTTCACTGATAAAATAATAATCGCTCTGACTCCCCTCCGCCATGATATAAGGTTCAAAAGTCCGTATCCCACAAAACAGCACGGTTCCTTTTGATGCTACGGCAAGCCCGTATCCCTTTTCCGATATTACAAGCGGCATTCTTAACTTTTTTCCTCCATGGGAAATATATTTTGCTTTTGCTGTCACATCCATAAAATCAGCAGCAAGCAGTCCCTTTGCTTTCAAATGTTCGGACTTTTCCCAGTCAAAAAATATCCAGTTACATCTGCCTTCCTGAAACCTTGGCTCCTCCGCTTTTTCCGCAAGCAACAGTTGCTTTTTCTCATTGTAAAAACAGACCGCTCCATTATTTTTTGAAATGCTGTATCCGCCTTTCCTTTCCATGCTGTATCGCCAATTTTTTCCGTGACACCCTTCACGAAACTGACCCGGATCACCTCCGGTGTGATCGGTGTGATGCGTAAAAGTCCGTACATACTGGAAAGTTCCACATAGCTTTTTGTCTTTTTGATCCATTTGATGGCAAAATTGTTTCGGGAATGGCCTTTAACACGGAGGATCGCATTGTCCGGGATCGCGCCAAATTCATATGGAGAGATAATGATTTCCTCCGTATGATTTTTTTCGTTTTTTCCAGAGTTGTCTGCTGCTTTTCTGACTGGCGCTGCCACAGCTCTCTTATAGGCAGATGCCATTTTCTGCCCTGTCAATGTTTTTCCTCTTGCCTCAGCCTCATTTTCTTTCCCCTGCGGTTTAATGACAATGCGCTTCGGACCGATATACTCGCGCTCTGCCATATCCTTTGCGCCCTCGATCCTGCGCTGCTGTTCGATCTCTTTTTCCGTGTGCTGCACCCGTTCAAATTCCGCTGCTTTTGTCAAGGTTTCTGCCGCAAACTCTTTCATATGTTTTCCTTCCGGGACTTTGTCGGCAAGGATCCCGGTCAGTTTTCCACGGTACAAAACCACAAGTTCATGCAGTGCGCGGGTCGCAGCCACATACAGAAGTTTGACATGCCCGTTATCCGACGGGTATTTTTCCTGCGTCGGATCAAACAGCAGCACAGCATCAAATTCAAGTCCTTTCGTGTAGGAGACAGGAAGCACCATGACGCCATCCCCGAACTCGGCTTTTTCCAGATCTGTTTCTACTATTTTTACATATTTCTTTAGTTCTTCCGCAGCCTGTGCCGCTTCCGCCTCATCACGACAGATCACAGCGATCGTCTCATAACCGTCCTGCTGCCATTTTTTGATCGTGGTGACGGTATCTGCAAGCAATTTATTTTCATCCGGACATGCCACCGTCTGAACCGGATTTCCATGACGGATAATAGGTTCCACCGGATAAATAGAAAAATCCCCATGACGCAGGATCTCATTTGCAAATTCAGAAATTTCCACTGTATTACGGTAACTTTTCCGCAGAAGTCCAAACGCATCAAATGTCCCTGTCAAAATCAGTTTTTTCAACTCTTCCCAGTCGTTTAAACCATACTCAAAATGAATATTCTGGGATGTATCACCCATGATCGTGTAAGTACAGCCATACAGACAGTAATGCAGGCATCTGTATGACATCATGCCAAAGTCCTGCGCCTCATCGATTACCACATGGCTCGCCTCGCGCACCGGATCCGTCTCTTTGATCCTCTTGTAAATATATGCAAGTGCCGCAAGATCATAGACATCAAACGAGTTTTCCGGCACATCGACTTCTTTTCCTGCCTCCTGCTGCGCAAGTAAAAATTCTCTGTAAAAAGTAAATACAGATTCTCTCCATTTTCCATCCCCAAAATAAGACGCGTATTTTTTGTCTAAAATCTTTTTCTCTTTTGGCGGAAAAGTCACGGACTTCCCGGAAACCTCATTTTCATATTTTGCATACAAAATCTCATTTAACATGAGTATCTTGCTCTGCATGGAAACTTTCGGATTATTTTTTAAATAACGTCCGATCTGCTCCTTTGATAACAGGAGATTTCCAGTCTTTTCCATATAAATGTCTTCTTTTGCGATCGACTGATTCTCATAGTTCTGGCAGAATTTTTCTAAATCCAGAAACCACGCTGTGCCGCCCCTGATGCTGTTTTTTGCATCTGTCTTGTCGATATTGTGGTAAAAAAACCGCGTCTCGTCCCAATCCTCATACAAAAGGCGGATGAAAAGCTGCTCCATCGTCATCTGACGGATTCCATACACATCAAGTTCCGGCAGAACACTTGTGATATAATTCAAAAGAATCCGGTTGCTTCCTATAATATAAAAGTCCTCCGGGCGGAAATCATCTTTATAATTATATAGAATATAGGAAATACGGTGCATCGCCACTGTCGTTTTTCCGGAACCGGCGACACCCTGCACAATGATGTTCGTTTTCGGTGAACGGCGGATAATGAGGTTCTGCTCTTTCTGGATCGTCGCAATGATCTCGCCCAAAACTGCCTTTTTATTTTTGGCAAGGTATTTTGTCAGCAGTTCATCGTTGGCGACCACAT
>OHTM01001007.1_pt1 | contig 10815 bp, 9 predicted proteins | sample 1578951 | NCBI WGS metagenome assembly OHTM01 (sample SAMEA3879605, study PRJEB24766) | human gut metagenome | biome: human-associated habitat; feature: feces | place: USA | collected 1985/1987
TAACTTTATCATAATATTTTAGTGCTATTTCTAATTCATTTAGAAAAAAAGGGCTGCTTACATTTCCGGGAACCATAATTAATTTCTTCATACCCACTCGTATCCTTATAAATAATTTGCAAATTTCACTTAAAGGTTCCTATCATGTCTGTGCTTGCAAAGTCATTTAATGGCAACTTAACTGGCATCCCAGTCTTCTGGCTCTTATAAATTGCAAGTATCATTTCTAAGGCATTCCTCCCTGCATACGCATCCACATACGGCTTTCTATCGTTTTTTATTGCATCAATCATATCTGCAAAAAGACTCGTATGCCCATTTCCATACACATTGCTGGTTGCTTCTTGTAGCCCCTTATTTCTCTTGTCTGTCTCTGTTTCATCCTCAAAATCCCATACATCAATATTATTTGTTGATTTACCACCTATTTTCACGGTTCCCTTCTCTCCAAATACATATAATGTTTCTTCTAAATTCTGTGGATATACATTAGTGGTTCCTTCAATCGTTGCAATAGCCCCATTTTTAAATTTTACTACCGCCATACCCACATCTTCTGCCTCTAAATAGTGATGAAACTGCTGTCTTGTCTGTCCGTATACCTCCTCTACTTCATCTCCAAATGTCCATCGCAATAGATCAATACCATGAATGCATTGATTCATCAACGCGCCACCATCTTGTGCCCATGTTCCTCGCCAAGGGGCCTGCGCATAATATTCTTGATTTCGATTCCATCTAACATGAATAGAACCATGTGAAAGTTTACCAAATCTTCCTGCTTCCAACGCCGTCCGCATCCTTTGTACAGCAATATTAAACCTATTTTGATGACATGCCGCAACCTTTACATGTTCCTTTTCTGACAAAGCTATAATCCTATCTGCATCTTTCAAAGACATCGCAATCGGTTTTTCAATAATTACATTTATTCGCTGTTCTATACAATGACATGCTATTTCTGCATGTAATCCACTCTCTGTAGCAATGCTAACCAATTCGATAACATTTTCAGTAATCATTTGTTTGTAATCGGTATATCGTTTTATAGACGCATCTGTCTCCAGCCCATGTTTTGCCAATACATTCTCCATATGGTCTGGAACAATATCACATACTGCAACAATTTCAAGTTTATTATTTAACGCTGCTTTTATATGATTTGTCGATATTCTTCCACATCCAATTAACGCATATTTCATACTCTTACCTCTTTTCTTACTTTTTATCTATATCTTTCTAATATATTTCCCTTTTCATCAATCCGTCCAACAATTCGAGCCGGCACTCCGGCAGCTACTGCATAATCCGGTATATCTCTTGTAACAACAGCGCCAGAAGCAACCAGTGCAAACTTACCTATTGTATTTCCGCAAACAATAGTCGCATTTGCACCGATAGACGCCCCCTCTTTTACCAAAGTTTTTTTATAATTTTCATGCCCTTTGGGAAATCGCGCTCTTGGAGTCAAATCGTTTGTGAACACACAAGAAGGTCCACAAAAAACCCCATCTTCAATTTCTACACCCTCATATACAGATACATTGTTTTGTATCTTTACGTCATTTCCAATAATTACATTATTGGAAATATTAACATTCTGTCCTAATGAACATCTTTTTCCTATTCTGGCACCACTCTGTACATGACAAAAATGCCATATTTTTGTTTTTTCTCCAATTATCACATTATCATCTATGTAACTACTTTCATGAACCATATAATCTTCCATATTTTTTCTCCGATTTATTGCATAACTTCTAGGAATTTTTGCGCCAATACACCATATTCAAAATAATGCATTACCGCTTTACGACCATTTATTCCCATTTTTTCTCTTTCTTCTGGGTTCATATGAATCATTTTTTCTATTCCTGCTTTAAGTGCATCTTCACTTTCAGGCTCTACACTAATTCCACATTGATATTGTACTATGTAATTATTGGGCGCATTTACTGCATATAATATTGGTTTTCCGCCCATCATTGCATCATATACTTTATTCATTGATGTTCCAAATCGATATAATGTAGAATTTTTAGCACCAATATATACACAATCAAATTGTTTTAATAATGCAGGAATACTTTTTTTTGGTACCGGTGGTAAAAACAAGACATTATCTAAGCCTTCGGCTTTTTTCTGTAAGCGGTTCTTTTCCACCCCATCACCTACAAGCACAAATAGAACACTGTTATTACCCTCTAGTTCTTTTGCTGTCTCTATTAATGTGTCCAGTGCATTACTCATAGCATGTCCACCAAAATATCCAATAATAAATTTATTTGTCTTTCTGCGTTCCAATAGTATTTCCTTGTAATCTTCAGATAATTCAGATTTTTTCTTCCAATCCTCCAACACAATGCCGTTAGGAATGCATACAAATTTTTCCTCGCTCATACCATGATTTACCATATACTGTTTTGCATTGGGTAATAATGAAACAACAATATCCGAATGCTTATATGCCGAGTTTTCTCCCCACTGCATAGCAATCACAAATGGATTTTTAGGAGACATGCCTCCTAATTCTATTAAAGTTGCCGGCCACATATCATGAACTTCATGAATTAATTTTGCTTTAGCCTTTTTAGCAATTCTTTGTGCCGCAAAAGTGTCAATAGGATACGTTGACGAAGCAATGACAACATCAGGCTGTATTTCCTTCACTATTTTCGATGCATTCCACCATAATTTCCCGACAAACCGAAACATTGTAATTGCACGTTTAGCACCGTTTCCCTGATAAGTTCCCGTTTTTATCCAATGATATGTGATGCCATCAATATCTTCCGTTTGGAAATCATATTTTACGGTTGGATTCATCTTTCTTAAATGTGAATAATCTCCTGCAATAATGTCTACCTTGTGTCCAAGTTTTGTCCACTCACGTGCCATATAGTACGGTCGAAATTCCATTCCCATCTCTGTAGATCCCGCATAATGGTTGATTAGTAATATATTCATCTTCCCTACCTAACTACTGCCAATACAGTCTTAAACATTATTCCAATATCTTTCAGGCAACTAAATTTTTGAATACTCTCCAGATTATATTGCATCTTATTTGGAAGTACTTTTTCTATATACACCCGATCTGCATCCTCTGCATTTTTCAACAATTCCGCCTCATCCTTATATCTGATACTGGCTTCGGAAGTCACCCCCGCCGGAAGTAATAATGTCGCATACATCTCCGGTGTATAATGTTCTACATAATGAGTGCTCTCCGGTCTCGTACCTACTAATGTCATATCTCCCATAAGGATATTAAACAATTGTGGAAGCTCATCCAATCGATATTTTCGTAATTTTTCACCGACTTTTGTAATTCTGTTGTCATTCTGTACCGTTACCTGAGTGCCGATTTTATCTGCATTAGCCACCATTGTGCGGAACTTGAAAATACGGAACACCCGTCCATATTGCGTCACTCTCTCCTGTCTGTAAAACACACCACCCTTTGAATCTGCTACGATCATAACAGATAAAATCACCAAAATCGGCGATACCAGGATCAGTAACACAGTTGAGACAACGATATCGAACATCCGCTTCAGCAGCAAACTTCCTCTTCTTTTATTCAAATACTCATAGTATGGACGTACAGCTTCCGTTTGCATCATTTTCGGAAGATCTTCCCATTTCCGCAGCATAACTATTATCCTATTCCTTAGAGATATTGTTTTACGATTTCAGTATACTTCTTAATGATATAATTCACTTCTTCATCCGTCAATTTCGTATGAAGAGGAAGTGTGATCTCGTTTGCGAACCTCTGATATGCATTGGGGTAATCCACAATAGTAAACCCTAGATTCTTATATGCAGTCATCATCGGCAACGGCTTGAAATGCACATTGCAGGCAATCTCTTCTTCTGCCATTTTGATGATAATTTCATTTCTCTGTTCCAAGGTAATCCCTGGTACTCTGGTAATATACAGATGTCCGGAAGATTGATGTTCCGAAGTATAATGATTCAGCGTCTCGATTCCCAAAGGCCGGAATGCCGCATCATATGTTGTAATAATTTCTTTTCTTCTGGATAGTAATCCTGAATACCTCTTCATCTGTGCAAGTCCGATTCCGGCCACAACATCCGTCATGTTGCATTTATACCATGGACCTACAATATCATATTCCCATGCACCTAATTGTGTCTTAGCAAGAGCATCTTTTGATTGTCCGTGTAAAGACAATAACTGATACTGATGATAGATTGTTTCATTGTCCACCCCGGGGATATCACGCCAGGTGACAGCACCGCCTTCCGCAGTTGTGAAATTCTTCACTGCATGGAAACTGAAATTAGAAAAGTCTGCAATACTCCCTACCGGCTTATCATGCCAAGCTGCCCCAAAAGCATGTGCCGCATCTGCCATTACGATAATTCTGCCGATTGCCCTCTGGATCTCATTTGCCGGACGAAACATCTTCTCTTTATCCTTTACGATAGAGAAGATTCTGTCATAATCGCAAGGTACTCCTCCCAAATCTACCGGGATGATCACCTTTGTCTTCTCTGTAATTGCTTCAGCCAGTTTGTCATAGTCCATTTCCAGAGAATCTGCCTGTGTATCAACCAATACAAGTTTTGCTCCCACGTGGCATACTACCGATGCGCTGGCCGTATAAGTGTATGCGCTGGTGATGACTTCATCACCCTCTCCTACGCCTAACAAACGCAAAGTCATCTCTGCGCACGCTGTCTGGGAATTCAGGCATACTGCCCTACTTGTTCCGCAAAAGGTTGCTACTTCTCTTTCCAATTCTTTTGTCTTAGGTCCTGTCGTGATCCAGCCGGACTTCAACGCTTCTGTTACCTGTGCAATTTCTGCATCTGTAATATCCGGTGGTGAAAATGGTATTTTCATTTTAGTTTTATCCTTTCATCTGATATGTCGGTACGATCTCTTTAATATCCTCACGGATCCTATCCGTCTCGTCATAAGCATCTTTATAAATCTTGTCCAACTGCTTTTGAAATACTTCATCATCGAATTCGATGGGTTTTCCGATATAGATCATCTTATTGGCAGTCTTCTTCAATCCCTCTTCGTTCATGAGGAGTTCCTCGTACATCTTCTCTCCGGGACGCAATCCGGTGAATTTGATCTCGATATCCTCTCCCGGCTTGTATCCGGACAGCTTGATCAGGTTCGTCGCCAAGTCTACGATCTTCACCGGCTCTCCCATATCCAATACGAATATCTCTCCGCCTCTGGCGTAGGCACCCGCCTGCAGTACCAGAGATACTGCCTCCGGTATCGTCATGAAGTAACGGATAATATTGGGATCCGTTACCGTAACAGGGCCGCCTTCTGCGATCTGTTTCTTGAACAGTGGAATGACACTGCCGTTACTGCCCAGTACGTTACCGAAACGCACTGCCACGAAATTCGTCTGCGACTTACGGTTCATCATCTGGATCACCATCTCGCACATTCTCTTGGAGGCGCCCATGACATTGGTAGGATTCACCGCTTTATCTGTGGAGATCAGCACAAACTTCTCCACACCATACTTATCTGCTGCCTGTGCGGTACGGTAGGTACCGAAGACGTTGTTCTTGATCGCCTCATTGGGGCTGACTTCCATGAGGGGCACATGCTTATGGGCAGCCGCATGGTAGACAATGTTCGGACGATATCTGCGAAAGATATCTTCGATGCGTTCCGTATTGCGTACAGAAGCGATCAACACTACCAGATCCAGTGTCGGATACTTACGCATCAGTTCCTGTTGAATATCATAGGCGTTGTTCTCATAGATATCGACGATGATCAGCTGTTTCGGCTGATGACCGGCGATCTGCCGGCACAGCTCGCTTCCGATGGACCCGCCACCACCGGTGACCAGTATGACCTTATCCTTCACATAGTTCAGGACTTCTTCCGTATTGATCTCTATCGGATCTCTTCCTAAGAGGTCTTCAATCTCCACCTCTTTTAATTTAGCCACGGAGACATCTCCGTTGATCAGCTGATACATACCGGGCAGGGTTCGCATCTTGCATCCGGTCTCTTTACAGATATCCAGGATCTCTTTTTTCACATGGGTATTGGCAGAGGGAATGGCGAAGATGATCTCATCCACATTGTACTGTCCTACGGCGTCTGCAATCTTGTCTCTGCCACCGACAATAGGCACGCCCCGGAGGAATTTACCATGGCATCCCGGATTATCATCGATAATGCATTTGGGATTGAGATTCAAGTATCGGCTGGTCTCAATTTCCTTTAAGATAGCATTTGCCGCTGCTCCGGCACCGATGAGCATGACATTGCTGCCGTCCTTTTTCACCCGCAATTCTGCCCTTTTGGAATTGATCAGGCGTAAGATCCGGTAACTGAACCGGATCACCGTAGTCATTCCGAATAGCAGAAACCAATATAAAACATAGTAGCTTCGGGGCATCTTCTGATTCAGGATATGGCACAGGATCATCTGTGCTATACTGGCACAGGTGGTAGCGAATACAATATTCAGCAGTTCCGTCGCGCTGGCATAGCGCCATACACTTTTGTACAGCTTCCATAATGCGAAGAAGAGTAATGTTAATATGATATTGTAGACAATAATATTTTCAAATTTGATAAGGTATTCCTGAGGGATTCCCTCAAAGCTGAAATCGAAACGGATGTATAATGCGGCAAAAGATGCCACAACGATAGACATAATATCTAACAGGATCAGTGCAAGGATTCTGTTAATGGGTATTTTCAAGAAATTCTGCTTCATCTTCTTACTTCCCTTTCGGTACATATAAAAATAATCATAATTCATTTTATTGTACCACGTAGGGAAGTAAAAAGCAATTTTCACATAAGAATCCACAAAAAATTAAGAAATCCTCACTGCAGCCCGGGAGTTTGACACTTCTTTTTTTAACATTTTAATGCAAATCCTTTATTTAAGCCATCTATGTCTTATTTTTTGTCAAATTTTATGTTTTTATAGTGCTACTTTGTACGCTTTGTTGTATAATAAAGAAAATGGATTTTATTTATAGAAGAAAAGCGTTATGTATGTATCTATCACTGGAAATAAAGGTAATCAGGATGTTTATATCAAGCAGTCCTACCGCAAAGATAACGGTAAAACTTCTTCCCGCATCTACAAAAAACTCGGGAAGTACAATGATCTTCTGGCACGGTTTTCCGGAAACGAAGCCGCCATGATGGACTGGGCGAAAAAAGAAGCGGAAAAAGAAACTCTGCTCTACAACCAGCGAAGGGAAAAAGTTACTGTTTCCTTTTCCCCTCTTGCCCGTATCCCACTGGACGAAGAGCGTCTCTTCAATGTCGGCTATCTGTTCCTACAGCAGCTCTGCACCGATCTGCGGCTCGACAACATCTGCAGAAATATCCGTAACCATCACAGGTTTACTTACGATTTCCATGCCATTCTTACGGACCTGATCTATGCCAGGATCCTGTCCCCTTCCAGCAAGCTCAGCAGCTTCTCTTACTGCCAGTCCCTGCTGGAACCGCCAAAGTATTCCCTGCAGAATCTTTACCGTTCCCTTTCCGTTCTTGCAGAAGAATCGGATTACATTCAGGAAGAGCTTTACCAGAACTCCAACTTTGTCCATCCGCGTAACTCAAAAATTCTTTACTACGACTGCACCAACTATTATTTTGAGATTGAAGCGGAAGATGGCATGAAAAAGTATGGCAAAAGCAAGGAACACAGACCCAATCCCATCGTGACCATGGGGCTTTTCATGGATGCAGACGGCATCCCCCTTTCCTTTGACCTGTATCCCGGAAACCAGAACGAACAGCTCACCCTGAAGCCTCTGGAGACGAAAGTGATCCGGGATTTTAACTGCAGCGAGTTTATCTTCTGCTCCGATGCCGGGTTTGGCAGTAAGGGCAACCGCTTTTTTAACAGCTTTGGAAACAGGTCTTATGTGATCACATATTCCCTGAAAAAAATGAAAAAGGAAGAACGTGAGCTGGCGCTCCTGCCGACACAGTTCAAGGTTCCGGGGTCAGATAAGTTCATAGACATTTCCACGCTGGATGAAACCGACCCCGAAGTATATAACACCGTTTATTACAAAGAATACCCCATTGTCACGGGAGATATGGACGAAACTGTTATCATCACATACTCCCCGAAATACAAGGCATACCAGCAGAGGATCCGGGCTGGTCAGATCGAACGTGCCATCAGGATCATGCAGTCCCCGGATAAAGCCAGGAAAGGAAAAAATCCTAACGATCCTTCCCGTTTCATTCAGAAAACAGCAGTTGCCGGTGACGGAGAGATCGCACAGAAACAGATTTTCCAGCTGGATGAAGAGCGTATCCGGGAAGAAGCCATGTATGACGGTTTCTATGCAGTGGTAACGAACCTGGAAGGAGATGTCCGTGAAGTCATCAACATCAACAGACGCCGCTGGGAGATCGAAGAAAACTTCCGGATCATGAAAACAGAATTCGAAGCAAGACCTGTTTTTGTAAGACGGGAAGACAGCATAAAAGCACATTTCCTGACCTGTTACATCAGTCTTCTGGTGTACCGACTGCTGGAAAAAAAGCTTTTAGAAGAATTCACCTGCAGCGAAATTTTGAAGACACTCCGGGAAATGAATATGACCCTGCTGTCCAAAGACAGCGGCTACATTCCTTCCTACAAACGCACGAAACTGACAGATGCCCTGCACACAGCCTTCGGTTTCCGAACGGATTATGAATTCATCTCGAAGGCAGATATGCGGACAATCATCAAAGAAACAAAACAGAAAAAATAGCACAATTTACAAAATAGTACAATATCGATGCAAAAGCCAAAACAGCCACACCCCTGATAAACACCGGGGTTATGGCTGTTTTGGGCTTTATAAAGTGTCGAAGATGGGATTATATTCCCAGCAAATATCATGTGCAAGTAAATTTAAATATAAAGCTATAAATTCTTAAGAAAACAACGGATTTACATATCAAATAGACAAACCCGATACAACTATTCATACTTGATGAAAAAAGGAGATTTACTTATGAATACTTTAAACAAATACACTGCAGAATATATCAGCTATTGCGAATATCGAAAACGTCTGAATTTCAAGACATTGAAAGCATATCGGATCGATTTAAACCAGTATTCTGTATTTTGTAATAGCTCCATGGATTTTCTATCAAGAAATACACTGGATCTGTATATTACAGAATTGCATAAACACTACAAGCCCAAGTCTGTCAAGCGAAAAATTGCCAGTCTGAAAGCATTTTTCCATTATCTGGAGTACGCAGATCTTTTAGTACCGAACCCTTTCGACAAACTGGACGTACATTTCCGTGAAGCCAAGCTCCTGCCCAAAACTATTCCTTTTCATTCCATTCAAAAGTTCTTGTCTGTACTCTATGCACAAAAAAATCAGGCAGCCTCCACTTATCAGTTGAGGTGCTGCCTGCGGGATATTGCCGTGATTGAGTTGTTATTCGCTACAGGAATGCGGATTTCCGAATTATGTTCCCTTCGTCCGTCGGATATCGATCTGGAGAATAACACTGTGCTGATATACGGAAAAGGATCCAAAGAACGCATCCTGCAACTCGGTAACCCTGAGGTTATTTCTGCCTTAATGTTGTATCAAGATTCATTCAAAACAGATATTTCTGTCTGTGGATATTTTTTTGTCAATAAGCAAAAGCATAAATTATCAGACCAATCTGTCCGTTTTATGATCAACCGCTATGCCAATCTTGCCGGAATAGAACAGCATATTACTCCCCATATATTCCGACATTCCTTTGCCACCCTGTTGCTAGAACAGGATGTCGACATCCGCTATATTCAGAAAATGCTTGGACACAGTTCTATCAGCACGACAGAAATCTATACTCATGTGTCCAGTGCTAAGCAGAAAGATATTCTGGTAAATAAACATCCTAGAAATTTTATGGTAGTCAATAAAGGATAATTCTTAATTATCGATCGCAAACGGTTAAAAGGAGATTGATCATGAGTTATTATGTTTGGGTAGGCCCAAGAGATGTGGATTGCTTTTCTGATACGCTTTTTTCAGAAAAAATATGTTATTATTCTGACTCAAATCCTCAGGAAATTCGTAAAGAGAATATATATGGAGATACATTTAACAAATTTATATCTAATAAAATGACTGAAATTTTATCCATTCACCCGTGTGCTCAGTTTATATTTTATAATCCTAAAATAGCCTATAGCATAAACCATTCTTTGCAACAGCATATATTGTGTCTTAATGATAAAAATTTGCTCGATATGTTAAGTGATAAAATATATACACGGTATTGGCTTAACCGCTATGTTCCTGTTTTGCCATCTACTATCGTGGATTCTCCTAATTTATTGTTAGATGAGCTCGAAACTAACTTTATGGTCTCTGAGCAATATATTGCTCAGAAAAATAAGAGTTCTGGTGGTTTTGGAACTTTTATAATTTCCAAAACAAATCATATGATCGAAGACATAAGAAATAATTATAAGGAGCTTTTTATTGTTTCTCCTTATATAAAAAATGGTTTTTCTGTGAATATAAATGCGGTTATTGGTTCAGAATGCACTATATTTTTTCCGCCTTCAATACAAATTACTGAAGTTAATGCTCAACGGATCTTATTCCATGGAAGCGATTATGTTACGGCTCAGAAACTATCTTCTGAAATACTCAAGAAATTAAATAGTTACACATCTATTATACTAAATCATATTAAAAAAATGGGATATTTAGGTATAATCGGCCTTGATTTTCTTGTGACCGAAACAGAAATTTATTTTCTTGAAATTAATCCAAGATATCAAGCATCAAGTTTTTTGA
>OHTM01001011.1_pt1 | contig 10747 bp, 13 predicted proteins | sample 1578951 | NCBI WGS metagenome assembly OHTM01 (sample SAMEA3879605, study PRJEB24766) | human gut metagenome | biome: human-associated habitat; feature: feces | place: USA | collected 1985/1987
ATTACGGCAAGTATCGTTACGAGCAGCAAAAACGAGAAAAGGAAGCTCGTAAAAAGCAGAAAACCTTTGATATCAAAGAAGTCAAACTGCGCCCTGGTATCGAGGATCACGACTATGAAGTAAAATTTAAAAATGCGCTGCGCTTCCTGGAAGACGGCGATAAAGTAAAAGTTACGATCATGTTCCGTGGCCGCGAATTATCGCATCCAGAGCTTGGCGAAGTATTGCTTAAAAGAATGGCGGAACAGCTTAAAGACACAGTTGTCATTGAGCGCGCGCCTAAACTGGAAGGCAGAAACATGATTATGATTGTTGCGCCTAAAGCTACTAAATAAGGAGGACTTAACAATGCCTAAAATGAAAACCCGCAGAGCTGCTGCTAAACGTTTTAAAAAGACTGGTACCGGTGAATTCAAACGTGCCAAAGCTTTTAAAAGCCACATTCTGGAACATAAATCTCCTTCCCGCAAGAGAAACTTGCGTAAGGCTGCACTTGTTCACAAAACTGATCATGAACGCGTAGCAAAAATGCTGCCGTACGCATAATAGATAAGGGAGGCTGACTATAATGGCAAGAATTAAAGTGGGCGTTACTGCTCATCGTCGTCATAAAAAAATCTTAAAACTGGCTAAAGGTTATCGCGGTTCCAAACATTTGCTGTTCAAAAAAGCTAATGAAACCGTTATGAAAGCTTTAAGCTATGCTCGTCGTGACCGTCGTGCTAAAAAACGCGAATTCCGTCGTTTGTGGATCGCTCGTATCAACGCTGCTACTCGTGCTAACGGCATTAGCTACAGCCGTTTTATGAATGGTCTGGCTAAAGCAGGTATCGAAATGAACCGTAAAGTTTTAGCTGATATGGCTATTTATGACGCAGCTGCTTTCACAAAACTGGTAGAAGCTGCTAAAGCTGCTCTGTAAGATTTATTCTTACGGTAAAATGAAGTGGATTGCCGCGTGAGCGGCAATAAAAAACAGTGTAAGTCTTATGACTTACACTGTTTTTGTTTTTCAGCGGTTATTTAATACCGTTAAGAATAGTCACTAATTCTCCTGCGCTGGTATCACCGGCAACGGGAGTCACGATGCCCTTGCCTGCAATTTTTACAGTGCCGCCTTCAGCATAGGCGTCTTGGGTATTTTGACCTGCGTGGTAAATGGCTGCCAGATTACCTGCTACGAAATAAGAACGCTGCATGCCGCTCATATTGCCCGAAGCTGCAGGTTTCATAAAGGTTTTGCCATTGACTTTAACTTCACCGCTGTTGGCATCGACAGTAACTTTGCCATTACTGTATTCAGTGAGTTTTTTAGCGTAATTGTTGCGGCGGTCAGTATCTTTTGGATGGGTAGAAGGATTGAGAATGTCACTGAGAATATCGCTTTTCGAGCCGTCGCTGGAACTTTCGATAACAGTTTGCCAGACGGCAGCCGGAGCGCCGACGTTATAACCGGCATCGGCCATATAAGTAAAGGCAATGTTATCAGCTTCCCATTCGTTGGGTTTGGTAACGCCGGTATTCTTAGCATGTACAGCTACTACCTGAGCTGCCAGGCCGTTGGCGCCGCCGATCTCGGAACCGACGGTTTTCATGATGAAGTCAACTGACATTTTTTTCTTAGCGCCCTTGATGGGATGTTCTTTCTGACCGTGTACCAGTTCGTGCGCAATAACAGCGGCCATTTTGTCTTCGTTGTAATCAAGGAACCAGAAGGCGCCGATATTGACGGATACATTATGCCCTAAAGTACAGTAAGCATTGAAGAATTCCTGATTGTTGACAAAATAATTATATGGTTTGCTGCTGATCGTCGGATCGCTTTTGGCGATAGCCGGGGTCATACGCTGCATAATGCGGCCCAGCATGGCGTTAGCATTATAATCGCCGTTGACACCGTCGTCTTGTTTGATTGCTTCAAACAGTTCGTAACGTCCGTCATTATCATAATAATTCAGAGCTTTGTTGATCTCCTGCTGCTCTTTGGCGGCACCGACTGCTTTTCCGGCAATACTGCCCAGATTGATCGCTTCTGCCGACTGCGGCAGACTGAAGCTGAGTACAGATACGGCTAAAAGTGCTGCACCTACTAAAATTTTAGATTGTTTAAACATTGATATCCCCCTTTGTATATATTCTGTAAGTTATTATAGCAAACGAAATGCTAAAAGCAAAGTTTTGTTTAAAGAATATTATTAAAGAAAAAAGAGTTTTGCTTAATTTGTCTGACCGCTGTATAATTTAAGTTGAGTTTTTAAATGGCTGTGAAGAAGAATTTTAGATGAAGATGAGGAAAATATGGAACAGGTGTTGACGAAAGCTCTGGCTTTTGTGATTATTATTGCTTTTGGCTATTTGTTGAAGCAACGCGGTTTTTTCAAGCCGGATGACTATAAATTGATTGCGAAAATTGTTTTGAATATTACGCTGCCCTGTGCCGTTATCACCAGCTTTGCGGCCTTTAAAATGGAGTATACGCTGTTTGTACTGACATTGATCGGTTTTCTGGGGAATCTGTTGATGATTGTCTGGGGCTTTATGCTGACACGTTATCAGACAAATGCGGCGAAGATTTTTTATGTTTTTAATCTGGCTGGTTATAATATCCGGCGGTACCTATGCTTTAGCCAGCGGGCTGGTGCATACCGGTGAAAAATATGAGCCGGTCACTCTGCGCAGTGTAGCCGCAAAGCTGCTTAGTTCAGTACCTTTTGTTGTTTATGTGCTGATGCTGGTCTGTGCATTGTTTGAAGTGCATCTGCCGCAGCCTGTTTATACTCTGACCGGACTTATCGGCAGTGCTAACACTTTTTTGTCGATGCTGATGATCGGAATGATGTTCGAAATGACTCTGGATCTGAAGAAACTGAAGCAGGTCCGCGAAGTGGTGCTGTACCGCTATGTTTTCGGGGTAGCTTTGGCATGGGTGTGCTTTTATCATGCGCCGCTCAATGCAGAAGTCAAGGAAGTGCTGGCGCTGGTTTTTTTGGCGCCCTCTACGGCGATCGCACCTATCTTTATTGCCAGGATGGGCGGTAATGTTGAGCTGGCTGGATTTGCCAATTCCATAACTATTGTGATCAGTATTATTTTGATGACATTGTTTTTTACATTTCTGCACGTTTGATTTGTAATTAATAAAGCTGCATTTTAGTAAGCAAGTAAAATTGACAAGCATAAAGTAATGAGAGTAAACTTGAACTATACTCAATAAGTAATATTTGGCGGCGTTTGCCGGGATGGTGAAGAATTTGTTATTTTTGATCAATTTATTGCATAGATGGTTAAAGCTGCTTAATCATAGCTTGACGGGCAGCCAGATGGTGGCGTTTACTTTTGCCATGCTTATCTTGTGCGGTTCAATGCTGCTGATGCTGCCAATTGCCAGTGCTGATGGCAGCAGTATGCGTTTTATCGACGCTTTATTCACAGCGACTTCGACTTCATGTGTAACGGGACTGGTCGTGGTGACGCTGACTACGCTGCTGAGCGTGGCGATCGGCAAACGTATCAATCTGAGGGAGCGGCTGTTTATTCAGGAATCGCTTAATCTGAACGAGCCTTCCGGGGTAGTACGGCTGTCGTTGAATGTTGTAAAATATGCTTTGACGATCGAATTTGTTTTTGGTACTATTTTGGCCTGGCATTTTTATTCTGCTTTGGATATGGGGCTTACGGGTATTGCCTGGGGATATTGGCATGCAATCTCTGCCTTTTGTAATGCCGGCTTTGATTTGTTTGGCGACTATACCAGTTTGACAGGGCATTATAATGATGTAACGCTGAATTTGTGCATTATGGCTCTGATCACTATCGGCGGTATTGGTTTTACCGTTTTGGATGATCTGCGCCGTAACCGAAAATGGAGCAAGTTGCGGCTGCACAGTAAAATAGTACTGACAGCCAGCGCGATCCTGACTTTTGGCGGTACACTGGTGATTTTGGCTCTGGAATATACGAATCCGGCTACCTTAGGCGGTATGCCCAATGAACTGGACAAATGGATGGCTGCTGCGTTTCAATCCGTTACCTGCCGGACGGCTGGGTTCAATACGATCGAACTGACTGATATGCGGGCCAGTTCACTGTTTTTTATGGTACTTTTAATGGGCATCGGCGCTTCGCCCACATCTACCGGCGGCGGTATGAAAACTACGACAGTGATGGTACTGCTGGTATCTACCTGGGGATTGCTGCATGGTAAACGCGATACAGTGTTGTTTGACAGGCGGATCGCTTCGGAAACAGTCGATAAGGCTTATAATGTCTTTACTGTCTGTCTGCTGTGGATGCTGGGTGCGTATTTTCTGCTGCTGATCTGTGATGGCGGGATGCATCGTGCTGATTACGTTTTGTTTGAGGTGGTTTCGGCTTTTGCTACTGTTGGGTTGGGGGTAGGTATTACGCCCGATTGGAATGACTGGGGCAAGCTGATTCTGGTTCTGACTATGTATGCCGGACGTATTGGTGTGCTGACTTTTGTTTTATCATTCCTGCATTCTAAAGACGATAAGATCAGATATCCTTCGGAAAATATTATGATTGGTTAAAGGCGGTAACGATAATGATTAAAAAACAACGTGAAAAACAATATGCTGTTTTTGGCTTAGGCCGTTTTGGCACCAGTGTAGCACTGACGCTCAATGAGCTGGGGTATCAGGTCATGGGTGTCGATACTGACGAGGATAATGTACAGAATCTGGCGCACGAACTGACGCATGTAGTGACGGCAGATGCTTCTGATGAACGTACATTGCGTTCTTTGGGCGCTCAGAATTTTGATGTGGCAGTTGTGGCGATCGGGGACTTGGAAGCTAATATGATGACGACGCTGCTTTTGAAGGAAATGGGCGTGCCTGTGGTCGTTGTAAAAGCAATTAATCAGGTCCATGGTAAGATGCTCGAAAAGATCGGCGCTGATAAGATCGTCTATTCGGAACGTGATATGGGGCAGCGTGTTGCCCATAACCTTATTTCCAACAGTATCGTTGATTATATTGAGCTGTCCGATACTATCAGTCTGATGAGTATCACGGTGCCGACAAGCCTGGCCGGGAAAAATCTGATCGAATCCAATCTGCGCAGCCGTTATAACGTCAATATCGTGGCGATCAAGCACGGCAGTGAAACGCTGGTCAATCCAGATCCTAAAATGGTGCTGAATCTTGGCGATGAGATGATCATTATTGGTGAACATGATAATATTAAGGCACTGGAGGAAGTTGTCTGATGAAAGAATTGAGCAGCGTCAGTAATCCTGTCGTCAAGGCCGCCGCAGAGCTGAAACAAAAAAAATACCGGACTGAGCAGCAGGCTTTTTTAGTGGAAGGTCTGCGTTCAGTGGAAGATGCCGTCAAATATGGCACGGTGAAGCAGCTTTTTGTGCTACAGGAGAATAAAGTAACTTCGATGCGGCAGGCTGCAGTCGTAGAACAGGCGGCCCTTGCCGGTGCTGAATTATATGCAGTGACTGAACAGGTGATGAAAAAAATTGCCGATACAGAAACGCCGCAGTCGCTGACGGCTGTGGTTGCAAAAACCAGTGCGGCTTTAGATGAACTGGCGTCTGCAGGCGGTACTGTACTTGTGTTAGACCGCATCGGCGATCCCGGTAATCTTGGTACGATGATCCGCAGCGCGGATGCGGCAGGCATCAGCGGCGTGATTTTACTTGCCGGCTGTACAGATGTTTTTGCACCTAAAGCAGTACGTGCGACAATGGGGTCGCTGCTGCATTTGCCTGTTGCCGAAGGGGTCAGCGAAGCTGATTTTATCAGATGGGCACAGCAAAGCGGGTATGAGCTATTAGTAACTTGCCTGGCTAACGCCGGCAGTTTATATGAGACCGATTTGCAGGGCCGGGTGGCGGTTGTTATCGGCAGTGAGGCCGAAGGTGTTTCAGAAAGTTTGTTGGCAGCGGCTGACAAAAAAGTTTTTATACCGATGGAAGGCCGGGCAGAATCGCTTAATGCTGCGGTGGCGGCTGGGATCGTTATGTTTGAATGTCTGCGTCAACGGCTTGCAGGCAAAGGCAAGTTGTGATAAAATTAATAGCGTTAATTGAATACGCCCCATTTTTTGACACGATGACCGGGAGAGTACGCCTGATGTGCGACACAGAGAGCGAGGCCATGGCTGAAAGCCTTGCGATACACTAAAGCGGAAGTTCACTCGTGAGTGTTTGTACTGAAGGCTTTAGCTGTGTAGGTGCAACGTCAGTCGCGTTAAGACAGCAGAGTACAAATTAGGGTGGTACCGCGGTGAAAGTCGCCCCTGTCTGCTAAGCAGGTGGGGGCGTTTTTTTATACCAATTTTCATGGGAGGTGGCAAAATGGAGCAGATCCTATCTATCGTAGTGCGTAATCAGCCCGGTGTTTTGATGCGGGTCGCAGGTATGTTTTCGCGGCGCGGGTTCAATATCGACAGTCTGGCTGTCGGCATTACGCAAAATCCTGAATTTTCGCGGATGACTGTTACCATGCAGGCTGACGACGCAACGATCAAGCAGGTCTGCAAGCAGTTGGCCAAGCTGGTCGAGGTAGAGGCTGTGAAAGTCCTGCCGCCTAAAGCAAGTGCCAAGCGCAGTATGGTCATGGTCAAGGTGCACGCCGGCGAGAAGCGGCTGGAGCTGCTGCGGCTGGCAGATGTTTTCAGGGCCCATGCCGTTGACGTTACCGGCGAATCGCTGATTTTTCTGGCGACCGGTATCGACGATAAGCTGAATGCTTTTGTCGATGTGATGCGTCCTTACGGTATTCTGGAAATGGTGCAGACCGGCCTTGTAGCACTGGAACGCGGCGATGCGGCAATGGATGTCGGCAAATCGCGTTATGCCTGGCCGCAAAGCAGCTGCAAGCATTCCGCTATCTGATACAGTCAGTTCTCAAATTTAAATAAAACTGGTAAATTAAAAGGAGATGTAGACACAATGGTAAAAATGTATTATGACAAAGACGCAAACTGGGAAATGCTGAATGGTAAGACTATCGCTATTATTGGTTATGGTTCTCAAGGCCATGCACATGCCCTTAATTTAAAAGAAAGCGGCGCTAAAGTTATCGTAGGTCTGTATGAAGGCTCCAAATCCTGGGCTAAGGCAGAAGCTGCCGGCCTCACTGTTATGACTGCCGCCGACGCTGCTAAAGCTGCCGACGTAGTAATGATGCTCATTCCTGACGAGAAACAGGCTGCTACCTACAAAAAAGATATTGCCCCGAATTTGAAAGCCGGCGCAGCACTTGCTTTTGCGCATGGTTTCAACATCCATTTTGGTCAGATCGTGCCTCCTGCTGACGTCGATGTTTTCATGGTCGCTCCTAAAGGCCCCGGACATCTCGTTCGCCGTGTATTTACCGAAGGCGCAGGCGTGCCCTGCCTCGTTGCCGTACATCAGGATGCCAGCGGCAAAGCCTATGACATCGCGCTTGCTTATGCTAAAGGTATTGGCGGCACCCGTGCCGGTGTACTCGATACTACCTTCCGTGAAGAGACTGAAACCGACCTCTTCGGCGAACAGGCCGTACTTTGCGGCGGTATCACCGCTCTGATCACTGCCGGTTTTGAAACCCTGGTCGAAGCAGGCTACAAACCGGAAAGCGCATTCTTTGAATGTATGCATGAAATGAAGCTTATCGTTGACCTGATGTATGAAGGCGGCATGGCTAAAATGCGTCATTCCATCTCCGACACTGCCGAATACGGCGACTATGTGACCGGCAAACGCATCATTACCGATGAAACCAAAGCCGCTATGAAACAGGTTCTGGCCGAGATCCAGGACGGCACCTTCGCTAAAAACTGGATCCTCGAAAATCAGGCCAACCGCCCTGCTTTCAATGCTATGCGCCGTAAAGGTGCCGAGCATCCGATCGAAGAGGTGGGTAAAAATCTGCGCGGCATGATGAGCTGGATGAAAAAATAATCAGTACACACATTAGGCAGAGCGGGGCTGCGGCCCCGCGGTCTGCTTCGTATAAACTAGGAGGGTTATAGTTATGGGTATGACAATGACGGAAAAAATCCTGGCCAGACATGCCGGCCGCGACGCAGTGCAGGCAGGCGAGCTGCTGGTTGCCCAGGTAGATTTGGTTTTAGCTAACGACATCACCGGCCCGCCGGCGATCGATGAATTTGAAAAAATCGGCCGCCCGGTCTTTGATAAGGATAAGATCGCGTTAGTACCGGACCATTTTTCTCCGTGCAAGGATATCAAATCGGCCATGATGTGCAAACGTCTGCGCGACTTTGCACGCCAGCATGAGATCACCAATTATTTTGAAGTAGGACGCATGGGTATCGAGCACGCGCTGTTGCCCCCGGTGAGATCATTATCGGCGCCGATTCTCATACTTGTACTTATGGCGCTCTGAATGCGCTCAGTACCGGCATGGGCCAAACCGATATCGGTGCGGCCATGGCCAGCGGCACGAGCTGGTTCAAGGTCCCGGCTACGATCAAGGTAGAACTGACCGGCAAGCTGCCGAAGTATGTCAAAGGCAAGGATATCATCCTGACGCTGATCGGCATGATCGGTGTTGACGGTGCCCGTTATCAGTCGCTGGAATTCTGCGGCGATGGCGTGGCTGAGCTGGAAATGGCTGACCGCTTCACTATCTGTAATATGGCGATCGAAGCCGGCGGCAAAAACGGCATTTTCCCGGTAGACGAAAAAACCATCGCTTACCTCAAAGGGCGCGTCAGCCGTCCGTGGGAAGCGGTAACTGCCGACGCTGATGCAGTGTATGACCGTGTTATCACTATTAAATTAGACGAGCTGGTGCCGGTGGTTTCCTATCCGCATCTGCCGGAAAATACGCATCCGGCTGCCGAGTCCGGCCATATCAAGATCGATCAGGTCGTTGTCGGCTCCTGCACTAACGGCCGTCTGGAAGACTTGCAGCAGGCTGCCGAGATCATGCGGGGCCGCAAGGTACATCCGCATGTGCGTGCGATCATCATTCCTGCTACGCAGGAGATCTATAAAGAAGCGATGCGCTTAGGCTATATCGATACCTTTATCGACGCCGGAGCCGCTGTTTCGACACCTACCTGCGGCCCGTGCCTGGGCGGCTATATGGGTATTCTGGCGGCAGGCGAGCGCGCTGTTTCGACTACCAACCGCAATTTCCGCGGTCGTATGGGCCATGTCGACAGCGAGGTCTATCTGGCCAGCCCCTATGTGGCGGCAGCCAGCGCGATCACAGGCTATATCACCAGCCCCGAGGAGGTAATGAAATGAGTAAAGTATGGCGTTACGGCGACCACGTTGATACCGACGTTATCATCCCCGCCCGTTATTTGAATATTGCCGATTTTGAAGAATTGGCCGAGCATGCCATGGAAGACATCGACACCACCTTTGCACCCAACGTACAGCCCGGCGACTACATCGTAGCCGGCAAGAATTTTGGCTGCGGCTCCTCGCGCGAGCATGCGCCGATGGTCATCAAGGTCAAAGGTGTAAAATGTATCATTGCCGACAGCTTTGCCCGTATTTTTTACCGCAATGCGATCAATATCGGCCTGCCGGTGCTGGAGATCGGTAAGGATGTGGAAAAAATCGAAGCCGGTGATGAAATAGAGGTGGATATGGCTAAAGGCGAGATCAAGATCGTTAATAAAGGCCTCACGATCCAGACCCGCCCGCTGCCTGAATTTATCCAGAAGATCGCCGACTGCGGCGGCCTTATCAACTATGTCAAAGGAGAACAGCAATAATGAAGATCACTTTACTGCCGGGCGACGGCATTGGCGTCGAGATCGTTGACGCCGCTGTGGAAGTCCTTGATGCCGCCGCTAAAAAATTCGGTATGACCATAGAATATGACAGACAACTGATCGGCGGCGCCGCTATCGATGCTACTGGCGTACCTCTGCCGGAGGCGACTATCGCTTCGGCTAAAACTGCCGACGCCGTACTTTTAGGCGCTGTCGGCGGCCCTAAATGGGATAATGTAGCTCCAGAGATCCGTCCTGAAAAAGGGCTGCTGGGTATCCGCAAAGCGTTGGGTCTGTACTGCAACCTGCGCCCGATCAAGGTTTCCCGCTTTGTGGCACATCTGTCGCCGCTCAAAAACGAACGCGTCGAAGGCACAGACCTTTTGATCGTTCGCGAGCTGACAGGCGGTATTTATTTCGGTGCTAAAAACGAGGCAGCACCCAACGCCGACGGCGTGGAAACTGCTTCCGACGTCGAGATCTATACCCGTCCCGAAGTAGAGCGTATCGCCAAATTTGCTTTTGAAGCTGCTAAAAAGCGCCGCGGCAAGGTAACCTCCGTCGATAAAGCCAATGTGCTGGCTTCTTCGCGGATGTGGCGCCGTATCGTCGGCGAAATGCAGGCTAAGGCTTACAGCGACATTGAGCTGAACAATTTTTATGTAGATAACTGCGCTATGCAGCTGGTACTCAATCCGGGCCAGTTCGACGTAGTGCTGACCAATAATATTTTCGGCGATATCCTTTCGGACGAAGCTTCCGTGATCGCCGGTAGTATCGGTATGCTGCCTTCGGCCAGCCTGGGCGACAGCACCGGTATGTACGAGCCGATCCACGGCAGCGCTCCCGACATTGCCGGACAGGGCATTGCCAATCCTCTGGGAACGATCTATTCCGTAGCCATGATGCTGCGGTATTCCTTAAATCAGGATGCTGCTGCAGACGCTATCGAAGCGGCGATCGACCGTGTGCTGGAAAAAGGCTATCGGACGCCCGACCTTTGCGGCGCAGGACTGACTAAGGTTTCGAC
>OHTM01001013.1_pt1 | contig 10740 bp, 9 predicted proteins | sample 1578951 | NCBI WGS metagenome assembly OHTM01 (sample SAMEA3879605, study PRJEB24766) | human gut metagenome | biome: human-associated habitat; feature: feces | place: USA | collected 1985/1987
CCCCCGGGGTGGATTATTCCCGCAAAGCGGATTTCCGTTGGATCTCCCTCATCCGCCTGCCGGAGTTCGTGACCCGGGAAGAGTTCGACTGGGCGGTCCGGGAAGCGACAGCCAAAAAGAAAAAGGATTTCTCCAAGGTCGAGTTCTTCACCTACGATGAGGGCCTCTGTGTCCAGTGTATGCACCTCGGCTCTTACGACGACGAGCCGGAGACGCTGGCCCGGATGAATGCCTTTGCGGCAGAGCAGGGCTATGCGGTGGACTTCTCTGAGACGCGCTTTCACCACGAGCTCTATCTCTCCGACCCCAACCGCACCGCGCCGGAAAAGCGGAAGACCATCCTGCGATACCCGCTCAAATCAAGCTTGTAATCCAGCCCCGGGCCGCTATAATAGAAGAAAAAAGCCGCTGTCTGGCGGCGGAAAACGAGGAATGGATATGAAGCTTCCCGAGAAGAAACAGCGCTGGGTCTATCATGCAGAGGCTCTGCCGCAGGCGGCAGGCGAGGGCGTCACCCGCCGGGTGCTGGCCTACACCGACGGCCTGATGTGCGTGGAGAACACCTTCGAAAAGGGGGCCGTGGGCGCACTGCATCACCACCCCCACACCCAAATCACCTATGTGGTGTCGGGTGCGTTCGAGTTCACGGTGGACGGCGTGACCCACACCGTGCGGGCTGGTGACACCATCCTGAAAGAGGACGGCGTGGAGCACGGCTGCGTCTGCACCGAGGCCGGCATCCTGCTGGATATCTTCACCCCCATGCGGGAGGATTTTGTCTGAGAGGCTGCCCGCCGCGCCCATCACTGGGCATAAAAACACCCTTTCTTTGCCTTGACCGGCAGGGGAAGGGTGTTTTTGCATTTCCGGCTCGACAAAAAGTAAACAAATAAAATGGCGAAACTTTGTAGATTATTGCTATTGAAAAATGTATATAGGGGGGGGGGTAAAATGGTGAAAAGACCTGTGCCGAGTTGGTGCAAAAAGCGGGAACGACGCCCCGGGATGCCCGCCATGCGGAGGCGAACGAGGTATCCTTTTTGCTGCGGGACAGGCTTTGAATGTACAACAGGGAGGATTTTGTATGCAGCGAAAAGATTTAGCTTTGCGGGTGCTGTCTACGGCAGCCATCATGTCGATTGTTACGTCCATTGCAGCCCCGGCCTTTGCGGGTACTTACTATATCGGCAAAGGCAGCATTGACGTAGTAACGAGTACGGACGGCAATGTACATGTGATTCAGAACAGAATCGCCTACATAGATAGGGACAACGAGATCGTGATCAAGGACGGCACCAGCGAAGCGGATACCACCCTGAAGGATGCTAACCGTGCTGCGGCGACCCCTGCGGCAGACCCTGCCGCCACCCACGCCACGCAGGAGCTGGAAGCAGCCGGGTCTGCGGACGCTGCCGGGGAGAGCCAGCCTGACCCGGACGCAGCCTTTACCCTGAGCGAGGCAGAGGAGGACTCTGCCCAGAATCAGGAGGGCAAGGACACCACGGAGAATCCCACAGAGAACCCCACGGAAAATCCCACGGAGAATCCCAAGAAGGATGTGGTGTACCAGCTCGACCCGGCAGACCCGGAGCCGGAGCAGCAGGCCACGAAACTCGCCCCCACCACCTCTGCAGACCCTACGGCAAAGACCAAGGAGGCCACTCAGGCCAACGCCCCTGCGGCTGCTCCCACCCCGGCTACCCCGGCAGAGGGCAGCGCCGCAAAGCCCACCAAAAACGTCATCAAGGTCATCAACAACTGGGCGGAGAAGGTGCTGAATATCCGGCTCAGCAATGTGAATATCGAATCGGATAAAGACAGTACCCATGCGGACGGAAAAACGGACACTTTGGGTAGCTTTCACGGAGCGTCGGCAGCAGAGGTACAGGGTTCCGGAAATACCAAAATTGAGCTGGATGGCCAGAATGTTCTGGACAGCAGTAAATGTTATCTTTGGGCGGGCCTGAACAAAAAGGACAGCGGAAACCTGACCATTACGGATGAGACCAGAGACACGGGCGAGACCATTACCGCAAAGGAGGAAACAGATCACTCCGGAAGCCTGAGGGCAGAAGGAGGATATTACTACAGTAGTCACAGTGGTTCCGGTGAATCTGCTGCTATTGGCGGAAGCTGGGGCCAAGCCACGGATAATATCACCATCGAAGGGTATGCAACGGTAAAAGCAAATACAAAGGGATATGATGCAACCGGTATCGGTGGCGGCTGTGGCGAAAAAGGTAGCAATATCACCATCCAAGGCCATGCCAATGTTACGGCAGACGGCGGGTGGTACGGGGCCGGTATCGGCGGTGGATCCGATGGCTGGAATGGTGGTGGGGATGCGGAGAACATCATCATTCGGGGTTATTCCAAGGTGACGGCAACCGCCCGTGAAGGTGCTGCCATCGGCAGCGGCGCGGGGGAGAGTTTCAGGAAGGCTGGTGATGCCAAAAATATTGTGATTTGTGACCATGCAACAGTCGTTGCAAAGAGCATTGGAGATGGTGCCGCCATCGGCACTGCGGGGAATGGAAGGGAAGCCAACGCAGTGGTGACCATTGGCACAGAAGGCTTTACGGCAGAGCAGGAAGATGTCCATATCACGGCAACATCAAAAGATGGCTCTGCCATTCAGGGCCATGTGACCATCCAGACGGCAAGCGCAAGCAATTCCAGTGCAATCGGAAGTAAAAACGGAAATGTAACGGTCAATATAAAAGACAATGCCTCAATCGATACAGCTACGGGAGGAGTAAACTCCGGCATTGGCGGCAAGATTCTCAGCAATTCAGGTCGAAAGGTCGTGGTGACCATTGACGGCGGAAAAAACGGAAAAGTGGAGATCGGCAAGAACAGTGCAATAGTTGGAGAGTCTGGTGCGATTTCCGGCACTGTGGTCAACATCGGCGACAATGTCTTGCTTAAAATGAAAGGGAAGAACGGCCAGTATATCCGTGTGAACAATGCTGAGGCTGCGGTAGGCAAAAGAAATGACCCCGCAGCAGGCGGCCTTGTAAACACCATTGGCAATAATACGCAGCTGTGGTATACCGACTTCAATGGTGTACTGCAGAAGATCGTGCATAGCAAGAACCTTTGCAAGAAAAAGCTGGTGGGTGAAACCGCCGCCACCTGCACTACCCCCGGCAGCAAAACGTACGAATGCACCTTTGAGAGCTTTGAGAGCAATAACAGCGCTGTCAACCCGGAGCACACCGAACAGTGGACGGAGAATACAGATATTGACCCCAATGCACATGATTGGGGCGCCTGGACAGTGACCACCCCCGCCACCTGCACCACAAAGGGCGTGGAGACCCGTTACTGCAACCGTGACCACAGCCATGTGGAAACCAGAACGACCCCCGCTCTTGGCCACCACTGGAAGGACAACGGCGACGGCACCCACACCTGCCCCGACTGCGGTGCCACCGAGGGCCAGCCTGTCAACACCAACAGCGCCCTTGAGCTGCGGGTGGTGGACGCTGAGGGCATGAACCAGCCCTTTACCGTGAGCCAGAACGGCACCCTGCGCACCTACACCGGTGCCTACGACACTGCCACCCTTACCGGCGACCTGAACACCCTGCGCTACCTGCAGGACCACGGCGCACAGACCATCCAGTTCGTCACCAATGGCCAGACCAGCAGCTTTGCCATCAACGACCTGCTGGCACAGGGCAGCGGCAGCGAGGTGTTCTACCTCACCCACCGTGGGACTGAGGAGCCCACCCTGCTGCTGGTGGAGGCAGACCACAGCGAACTGGTGAAAGACTAACCATCCCCGGAGGCGGAGCTTCCGCATGACCCCGCCCCCCTCCATATTGCAAGACCCCCGGCACCTTCCGCAGGGTGCCGGGGGTCTCTTTGCGCCGCAGGGCAAAAAAAGGCCCCGGCCTGCCCGGTGGGGGCGAGGCCGGAGCCTTTGCTCATGCTTTGGGGGGTGCTGTCAGGCGATCTCAGGCAGCAGTGGAAGAAGCGACCTCGGAGGAAGCAGCCTCAGAAGATGCAGCCTCGCTGGAGACCTCAGAAGCAGCCTCAGAGCTCACCTCAGATGCGGCCTCGGAGGAAGCGCTGTTCTCCTCGGCCACGGCAGAGGTGGAAGCAGCCTCAGACTGAGCGGCAGCAGAAGCAGCCTCAGAGGTGGAAGCGGCGGTAGAAGAAGAGCTGCCGCAGGCAGTCATGCTGACAGCCAGGACCAGAGCAGCAACGGTAACAGCAACATTCTTGAGTTTCATATCGAAAATCTCCTTACTTTTGAAAAAACAGTTTCGCGGAAGGCTGTACAGGTGAAACCTTTCCGCAAGAAGATATTCTAGTCCGTTTTCGAAAAAAATCAAGCCCTTTTTTGGCAAAGATTCTATTTGCCAGAGAGATTCTACACTTTTGTTATAACTTTTCGATAAAAGTCAAAGATTTTTGACGTCCAAAAATGAAACACTCCGGGCTTTTCCGGAAGAGGAAAGCATGGTATAATAGCTTCATGATAAAGCTGGAAAACGACAGTGAGGTAGAAGGTCATGGACATCAGAAAAGTTGCAGTTCTGGGAGCCGGTGCGGTCGGCTCTTATGTTATCTGGGGGCTTTCGGCCCGCAGGGACATTGAGCTTGGCGTGGTGGCTGATGGCCCGCGCGGCGAGCGCCTGACAAAAGAAGGCTGTGCCATCAACGGCAGGGTCTACCGTCCGGCAGTCTGGACGCCCGGGCAGGCCCATGACGCCGACCTGCTCATCGTCTGCCTGAAATACGGCGCACTGCCCGGCGCACTGGACAGCATCCGGGCCATTACCGGCCCCCGCACCACCATCATGAGCCTGATGAACGGCGTGGACAGCGAGGACATCATTGCCTCTGCCGTGGGTGGGGAGCATCTGCTTTACTCCCTCATCAAAGTGGCGTCTCACAAGGAGGCTGACGGCGTCCATTTCGACCCGGCGACCACCGTTGGCATCATCTTCGGGGAGAAGGAGCCGCCCTGCGACAGCCCCCGCGTCAAGGCCGTGGAGGCTTTGTTCGGCGGCACAGAGCTGCACTTCCGGGCCACCGACTGCATCCGGGAAGAGATGTGGAGCAAGTTCCGCCTCAACGTCTGCAACAACCTGCCCCAGGCCATCCTCGGCGCAGGCGTAGGCTGCTACCGTGACAGCGTCCATATGAAGGCCATCAGCGACGGTCTCCGCCGTGAGCTGGAAGCCATTGCCGCAGCCAAAGGCATTGATATGCAGCGGGTGGATGCCGTGTCCGGCAAGGGCTGTGCCGTCAAGCCCTCGGCCCGCTACTCGACGCTGCAAGACCTCGACGCCGGACGCCATACCGAGATCGATATGTTCTCGGGTGCGCTCATCCGGATGGGCAAAGAGCTGGGCATCCCGACGCCCTACAATGAGTTTGCTTATCATATGATAAAAGCGCTGGAAGAGAAGAACGACGGTAAGTTTGATTATGCCGGCCCGAATCAGGAAATGACATGGGCAAGATAACGGAGGGAATACCGATGAATATTACGGTCTATCTGGGGGCCAATGAGGGCAGCGAACCGGCCCTGAAACAGGCGGTGGAGGAACTGGGCCGCTGGATCGGCGAGAGCGGGAACGCGCTGGTCTACGGCGGCTCCCGCAGCGGCCTGATGGGGCGTCTGGCCCACAGCGTCCTGACGGCGGGCGGCGAAGTGACCGGCGTCGAGCCCCAGTTCTTCATCGACTCCGAGGTGCAGTATGACGGCCTGACCAGGCTCATCGTCACGCAGGACATGACTGAGCGCAAGACCAGGATGATAGAGCTGGGCGACGCCTTTATCGCGTTCCCCGGCGGCACCGGCACGCTGGAAGAGATCGCCGAGGTGATGTCCAAGGTCTCGCTGGGTCATCTGGACGCGCCCTGCATCCTCTACGACCTCGACGGCTACTACGCCGGCCTGAAAGCTCTGCTGGCCCATATGGTCGAGATGGGGCTGTCCAGCCCCGAGCGGCAGAGCGGCATTTATTTTGTAAAGAATCTGGACGAGATAAAGAGCATCCTGAAACGGGCATAAGAAAAGCGCTGGAAGCGGTGTAAAGGCTTCCAGCGCTTTTTGTTGTCTGCTTACATGGAGATGACGCCCAGCGCGTTTGCCACCGAGCTGATGAGGATGATGGCTGCGAAGATGGGGCAGAGGTACTTTATCATAAAGTTGAAGATGCGCTTGCGGCGGAAGGGCTTGCCTTCCAGCGTGACCTCTTCCTCGATCTTCTCCACACCGATGACCCGGGACACCAGCAGGCAGATGGTGATGGCCGCAATGGGCATCATGACCGAGTTGGTGAGGAAATCGAAGAAGTCGAGGAATTGCATCCCGAAGACCGTGAACCGGGCCAGCGGGCCGTAGCCCAGAGCCGACAGACTGCCCAGCACCAGCATGATGATGCCGATGAGGACGGTGGCCTGCTTACGGTCCCAGCCCAGCTCGTCCTCGAAGGTGGAGACAGCGCTTTCCGTCAGGGCGATGGAACTGGTGACGGCGGCAAACAGTACCAGCGTAAAGAAGAGGATGCCCACCACGGTGCCGAGACCCATGCTCTCAAAGACCTTCGGGATGGTGATGAACATGAGGGCCGGGCCGGCCTGCAGGGTGTCCGGGTCGCCGCCCGAGAAGGAGAAGACCGCCGGAATGATCATCAGGCCCGCCATGATGGCAATGGCCGTGTCAAAGATCTCCACGTTCTCGGTGGACTCCTCGATGGAGACATCCTTCTTCATGTAGGAGCCGAAGGTGACGAGGATGCCCATTGCGATGGAGAGGGAGTAGAACATCTGCCCCATGGCGGTCACGACGGTCATCCAGGAGAAGTTGGAGAGATTCGGCACGAGGAAATACTTCACACCCTCCAGTGCACCCGGGCGGGTGACGGAGTAGCCCGCGATGATGACGGACAGCACCACGAGGATGGGCATCATCACCTTGGAGACCCGCTCCACGCCGTTGCGCACGCCTGCAAAGATGATGGCAAGGGTGAAGATGGTAAAGATGACAAAGCAGATCTCCGCCGAAGCGCCGCTGGAAATGAAGGCCGAAAAGTAGCCGTCTGTGGCCAGCTCACTGCCGTGGCCGCTGACGTAGTCGGCCAGATACCGGATGACCCAGCCGCCGATGACTGAGTAATAAGGCACGATGAGGATGGGGATGATGGCATTGATCCAGCCGCCGAAGGAGCGCCTGCCCTTGCGGACGGCGGCAAACGCGCCCACCGGGCTTTTCCTGGTCATCCGGCCCAGCGCCGTCTCGGCAACGATCATGGTGTAGCCGAAGGTGAAGGCGAGGATGATGTAGATGAGCAGGAAGATGCCGCCGCCGTACTTGGCCGCAAGATAGGGGAAGCGCCAGATGTTGCCGAGGCCCACCGACGCGCCTGCTGCGGAGAGAACGAAGCCGATCTTGCCCGAAAAGGCGCTCCGCTTGTGCTGTTTTTGATTCATTGGATTTTCCTCTTTTCACAAATTCAATACCCCCAGTGTATCACAGCCGGGGAGGGGATTCAACCGATTTTTCGATAAGAAGCAGAAGATTCCCTCGAAGGGATCGAAAGGCCGTATCAAAAGATAAGCACAGAAGCAGAAGCTCCTGTGCTCAGAGGGAGGCAGCGTCAATCCACCACCGGCACATCCAGCCCGAATTCCAGCGGGCGGAAGCGGGGGCAGACATTCTCCGTGATGCAGATGACCGACGCGGCCAGGCGGCTGCCGATCTCACAGGACTGAGCCAGATTCTTGCCGTAGGTCAGGCCGATGACCGTACCGGCAAAGAAGGCGTCGCCTGCGCCGGTGGTGTCGATGACGTCCACCTTCTTGGCGGGTACGACGCCGCACTCGCCGGTGTGCTTGGCGTACACGGCACCCTGACCGCCCATGGTCACCACCATGCTGGTCATGTTGGCGCTGTGGACGTTCCGGGCCAGTACCTGAGCCATCTGGCTGGGGGTGAGATGCTCGTAGTCGTCCGAGAAGAGCAGACCGGCCTCCTGCTGGTTGCAGACGAAGCAGTCGATCTGCTGCAGATAGTCGCGGCGCTCCATGGCGATGCTCATGTTGGAGACTGCGGCAAAGACCTTCTTGTTGTATTTCCTGGCATAGCGGAGCACCTGCTTGACCGTGTCTTTCTCGAGGTCCAGCTCGATGGCGATGGCGTCACAGTCCTTGAAGATCTCGTCGCCCTTCTCCTCCAGCAGGGTGGTCAGCGGGGTGGTGTCAGGGCGCTTGGAGATGGCGGCGTGGACGTCGCCGTCGTTGTCAAAGATGGCCAGCCAGGTACCCATGCCATCGGGGACCTTCTGGATGTATCTGGTGTTGACCTTGTGGTTGTCCAGTTTATCGATGACGTCCTGACCCATGCCGGTGTCGTCCACCAGACCCACGAAGGTGGGGCGCAGCTCCACATTGGCGATGTCCTCCGCCACGTTCCGGCTCACACCGCCATGCACCTGTTCAATGCGGCCGGCGTTCCGTCCACCGGGGATGTAGGTGGAGAGGGGATAGCCCTTGATGTCCACGAAAACTGCGCCGATGACTACGATTCCCATATTTGAAATTCCTTTCCTGAATAAGAACTCTCTTTGACTTCTATCCTGTTTACGCTTCTTCTGCCTTTTGCGCCCGAATATCGTCGCCCATAAAGAAGAAGGGGACAAAAGAGGAGAGGCGGCTGGAGATCTTTTCGGTGTAGAGCTTTTCCAGCAGAGCGCCGTCGGTGATGTTGGTGGTGACGATGGTGGGCAGTTTCGCGCCCAGACGGTTGTTCAGCAGGCTGTAAAGGGTGCTGATGAGGAAGCCGGAGTTGAACTCGGAACCCAGGTCGTCGAGGATGAGCAGGTCGGCCCCGGCGGCGGTGCGCAGGAGCATCTCTTCCTCCCCGGCGGGGTCGGAGCCGAAGTGCAGGGCCTCGAGCTTCGAGAAGAAGTCGGGGCTGGACACATAGATGACGTCGAAGCCCTTTTCCAGCACCTCTCCGGCAATGGCCAGAGCGGCATGGGTCTTGCCCAGACCGGCGTTGCCGAGGAGCATCAGGCTCTCGCTGGTGGTATCGAATTCGTCGGCGTAGCCGCGCAAGTCGTCCAGAAGGGTGGACATATAATTCCGCACCGGCTCGCCGAGGGAGGCGTCCATCCGGGCGGGGTAGTAGCGCAGCTCCATGGTATCGAAGCTGGAAATGGAGAGGCTGGACAGAGCCTCGATCTCCGACCGGCGGAGCTGCTGCATCACCTTGTGGACGCAGCTGCAGGTGCGTCCGTCCACAATGCCGGTGTCTTCGCAGAGCCTGCAGGTGAAGTGCGGCTCCAGTGCGTCGGCGGGACGGCCGCTGGAGGCCAGCAGGTCGGCCAGCTTTTTGCGGGCATCGGTGAGGGCCGCAGCGGCATCGGTGCGGTCCTTGCCTGCCGCCCCGGCCAGTGCGCAGCGGATGCCCCGCACCCGCACCTCTTCTTCGGCGTGGCGCAGCCCGGGGACAGCGGCCTCGGCCTCAGCGCGGGCGTCCTCTGCTTTGGCCCGTGCGGTCTGACGACGGCGGGCGACGGTGCGCAGGGCTTCCTGATACAGTTCGTTTTTGGTACGCATAGTGTCTCCTTATGCCGGGGGTCACTCGGACTTTTTCTTGAGGGTGCGGCGGCGGGCAGCGTTCTTGAGGAAGTCGTTGCCGCTGGGGGTCTCGCGGTCCACCCGGATGTTCCGGCTGGCGCCGGCAGCGGCCACCGGAGTGCGCACATCGTGGATATTGCGCAGACCCTTGGCGTTCCAGGTCTTGAGGATGCTGTTCCAGTACCACAGGTCGCGCTTCGGCCCGGCCTGCACAGCGACCTCCTGCACCATGGCATCGTCGTAGCCGTAGACCTCATACCACCGGGAGATGGCTTTCCGCCCGCCGAGGGTGAGCTCGCTGTCCGGAATGCCCAGCAGGGAAGCAACATACTGTTCCCGGGTCTGGCGGAGGGCCAGCAGCTTGAGGTGGGCGTCGGCCTGTTCGCCGGTCTCCACGCCCTCAGCCCGCCAGACTTTCAGCTCGTGGAGGACGGCGGCCATCGTCCGCTTGCCCCGGCTGGCCACATAGGCCACGCAGAGCATGACGGTCTCGGGGGCAAAGCCCTCCTGTACGTAGAGGTTGACCAGCTTTTCCATCTCGCTGTGAGTCAGCGGGCGGGCAAAGCCGGTCTGAGCGCAGTCGATGAGGCTCGAGATCATGGGGTCGGTGCGGCTTGCGGCGGCGATCTCCGCCCAGGTCATGGGGGCAGGAGCAGAGGGCTCTGCTCCCGGCGCGGCGTTCTCGTCGTAGCGCTCGAGAAGCCCCGCACCGGCCCAGAAGGAGAGGGCGCTTTCGGCAGAGATGCGGCTGCGCAGTTTAAGGTCGGCACAAATTTTTTCGGGGTCGGTGACGCCGGTAGCCAGCACATACAGCGCTACCCGGACGTTGTATTCCTCGGCGATGCCCAGCTTGGAAAAGATGAGCTGCGGCACCGGGATGGTGTCGCCCTTGAGCTCTTTGAGACGGTATATCATTTGCTTTCCCCGCTTTCTGCGTCCTCGTCCTTCGGCGGCGGTGACCAGGGCTCACAGTCCAGGATGGAAGGCCGCTGCTTCCAGAGCGCCAGGTCAGCGCTGTAGGCAGAGGACAGATACTCTGCCGCTGCGGCCCGGCCCTCGTCCGTCAGCGGAAAAACCATCTGCCGGCGCAGGGCGGGGTCGGTGCGGTCCAGCGCCCAGGGGTCGGGCCAGATG
>OHTM01001014.1_pt1 | contig 10739 bp, 8 predicted proteins | sample 1578951 | NCBI WGS metagenome assembly OHTM01 (sample SAMEA3879605, study PRJEB24766) | human gut metagenome | biome: human-associated habitat; feature: feces | place: USA | collected 1985/1987
GGGTTCAAATGGGCCGGTGGACCATTACTCTGAACCGACCGAAGCGAAGCGTCTCTCCCAGCGGGTCCGTAGATGTGTTGTGACACATCGTATTGGGTTATTATCCGTCACGCTTCTCTCAGATATCGTAGCTTTGCTACGAAAAGAAAAATTGAATTTGTAAAGAAATCAGCAAGGGCTGAAAAAAGGAATCGAGAAATCGGTTCCTTTTTTGTTATGGTGACAAGGAAAATGCAACATGCTTGCATGTTTACATTTGACGACCACTAATCAGCACCACAGCGTGCGTTGTGGCGCTGGCACGGATAAGGAGGAAATTGAGATCGAAAAGAAAAAAGTGAGAGCAACCAGGACAAACGGTCGCAAAGACAGTAATGGTGTATTCAAGGCAGGTCATAATGACCGGTCATTTAATCTTGAAAATGCAGAGCATGTTGATGCTGACAGGAGCAAATGGAATGTTTACTGGGATTATCTGCAAGGATATAACCTTGCAGATGAAAATGGAGTCCGACCGGAAAGATAATATTTATTTGATGAAGTTGAATATCTTTATTATCACAAACAATTCGGAGATTCCATAGAAGCACAAAATGAGAGGCATCGAAAACGGAATGGAGTACTATCTGGATGATGGAGAAACGAAAGATTTTATGCTTGAATCCCATATCCGTATGTTAAGCTGTTAAAAACAGAGAATAAACGGAGAGTTAATAGAGAATATTAAAGAAAAAATGGAGAAAATGAGAAAAACCAATTGACAGATTTTCTGAAAAGGTGTATTGTGAGTATAACAATTCAAAAGGGGAGAGAAATATGAGTACTATACAGGATGTGGCTCAGAAAGCCGGAGTATCAGTATCAACTGTATATAAAGTTTTTAGTGACAGTTATAAAACGCGTGATGAAATCAGAGAACGTGTACTTAAGGCGTGTGAAGAACTGAACTATTCGCACCATTCCATGATAAAGAAGCGTAAGCTTCTGGGCATGATGTTTAGTGAGGTTACGAACTCTTTTACCAATACATTAATGCAGATGATCATTGATGAACTGGGTGATGAATATGATATTGTCACTTTGTATAGCAACGAGGATCTGACAAGGGAAAAGCAAAATATAACCTGTCTGGAACAGATGAAGGTTGATGCGCTTATTTTTGCAACAGTTTCGAACCAGGAGTATCCGGAAATTAATAAGATGATCAGCGATGGCAAACCGGTAATACAGTTTTTTATGCAGACACATCCGGGAGCAGATGCGATTTTATTTGACGATGAATTAGGTACCTATCAGGCAGTAAAGTATCTTATTCAAAATGGACATAAAGATATCCTGATGTTATACAAATACAGAATAGGATTTCCACAGAGAAGCAATGGATATAGAAAGGCCTTTGAAGAAGAGAGATTAGAAGTGGATGAGCGTTATTTATATGATATTCCATATAATGACAGCATCCGTGGAGTAATTCAGAATAAGATCCAGGAATTAAAGCCATCTGCAATTCTGGCGGTAAATGAAATAATTGCAACATCTACAGTATGTGCTTTAAAGGAAATGAAGCTTATGGTTCCACAGGACATCAGTCTGATCATATATGATGATCTCCCGTGGGCAGCAGCCTCTAAGCTTACAACGATAGGTCATGCATTCGATTCGGCAGGATCACTTTGCAAAAATATATTAATGGAAATAACAGGTCTTGAGAAGAAACATACTCCAGTCCGGCTTGTGATTGATCCAATGCTTATAGTGAGGGATTCTGTAAGAATTTTAACTAAATAAAATGTAACTATTCAGAGCCATGCAAATTTAAATAATGTACGTCGAATGCTTGCATTCGTAAGGACATTTTTAAATTTATATGGCGAAGTAACTACATGAGCAAAGGGAACTGCGCAGCAGTGAGCTTGCGAATGGAGTTCTGAATAGTTACAAAAAATGTGAATTAAGACATTACTCCGGAGGTATGTTTTAATTGCAAAAGAATTATGTACTTTCCAGACAGAGACAGGTATTAGTGAAGGATATGGCATGATTTTGGCGCAAATAGAATTTAAGTCATGAAACAAATGGGAGGAAAAATAATGGTAAAACGTATAATGGGTTTAATCCTGACAGGAACAATGATAATGTCATTACCGGCATGTGGTAAAGCGAATACTGATACTTCGAAGACAACGCAGAGCGACAGCAATAGTAGTATCAGCAGCAGTAGTAGTGAGGGCGATGAGATTACCTTTACGTTTGCAGAGCATGTTGCGGATATTGAAAATCAGGCACCGCAGGTATATGCAGTAGTACAGGAATTTATGAAACAGAATCCTGATATTAAAATCGAAATGACGGGGGCTGCACAGGATGAGCATACCCAGAAAATCAAGCTGGCATCTCAGTCTGACAGCTTGCCGGATCTTTTTTACTCATTAAAGGGTGATGCTGATGCATTGGCTGAGGCTGGAATGCTGGCAGATCTTTCAGAGGATATTCTTAATGATCAGGAATTCGTGGACGGATTTCTGCCCGGTATGATTTCAGTAATGGAAAAGGATGGAGCTATTTATGGATTGCCTGCAGAGATTTTCTGTAATGGGATCTGGTATAATAAAGCATTGTTTGATCAGTGTGGCCTGGAAATTCCTGTAACCTATGAAGACCTCATGAACTGTGTTAAGGTTTTCAATGAAAATGGAATTGTTCCAATGGCAAGAGGAACAAAGGATGTATGGAGCAGCTGGTCCCTTATGACAATGCATTGCAGATATGGTTTCTTTGATCATATTGATGGAATCCTTAGTGGAACAGATAAGTGGCTGAATGATGACTATTTACGGTTTTATGAAAAACTGCAGGATATGGCAGAGCAGGGAACATTCCCGGATAATGCTTCTTCAATAGGATACTGGGAAGCTACAGAAATGTTTCTTGGCGGACAGGCAGCAATGTTTGACAGTGGTGCGTGGGATACAAAGAAATTTGATGAAAGTGACCTTAAGGATAGCATTGGCTTCTGGTGGGGACCGACATTTGAAGATGGAGTTGGAAATCAGGAAATTTCAATGAAAGCACCTTCTCACCCATATTGTGTATCAGCCAAGACCAAAAAAGAAGATCCGGAAAAATATCAGGCTATTATTAAATTTTTAAAATTCTATTATGGTCCTGAGGGGACGGAAATTATTGCAGCACAAAATCAGAGTGTGCCGGTTACCCGTTATGAAGGAGAAATTGATGCTGATAAGTATCCGGTGTTTGCGAGAGTGATTGAACGGATGAATGATGATTGGGAAAGTCCTGATACCTGTCCTAATATGAAACTGCCCGGACAATTTGAAACTACATATTTCGAGAGTATGGTTGGTGTTATCAATGGTATTTATACACCGGAAGAAGCTCTTCAATTTCTAGATGATCAGACGGAAGCGCAGGGTATTATAAATAAGTAATTAGCATAAATGATCTGTCAGAGTCTAAGCATTCTGGCAGATCATTTTTAGTGAGGTGAGAAATTTATGCATTGGTTAAGTAAAAAAAGCACAAAAATTATCATGATTATGCCGGCAGTAATTTTGTTCACTGTTTTTTTTCTGGCACCTATTTTTATCAGTGTCTATTATAGCTTTACAGATTTCTCCGGAATTGGAGCAGCAAAATTTATCGGTTTTAAAAATTATCAGGTATTGCTGAAAGATAAATTCTTTTTTATTGCTTTGAAGAATACGTTTATTATTTTGATTGGTATAACAATTACCATTCTGCCGTTGTCATTTATTGTGGCATTGCTTCTGGAAAAACCATTTCGGGGAAGTGGAGTTGTGCAGTCCATGATCTTTGCACCAAATGTAATTGCACCAATATTAGTCGGTCTGATCTGGTTGTTTATTCTGGATCCGAAAATGGGAATGATTAATGCAATATTGAGGAGTATCGGACTGAGTGATTATCAACAGCAGTGGATTGGAGGTAAAACCCTGACCCCCTATTCGGTTGCCTTTGTATATTTATGGCAGGTACTTGGTTTTTATACAACTATTAATATGGCCGGCCTGAGAAGTATTCCGGCAGATATTTATGAAGCGGCGGAAATTGATGGTGCGAATTATTTTCAAAGGATACGAAAAATAACCATACCTATGATGAAAAATACAATAGTGATTAATACGATACTGATCATCACGGGTGGATTCAAAATCTTTGAGACCGTAAAGCAGCTTACCAATGGTGGACCGAACCATATGTCAGATGTGTTGGTTACCTATATGTACGATACTACCTTTACCTCATCACGTTACGGATATGGTATGGCGGTTGCTACGGTATCATTTGTCCTGTGTCTGATTTTCTCGATTATTTATCTGGCTAATGTCGGGAAATCATTAGAGCAAAAGGAGGGATAAATTTGAATATGAAAGCTAATTGGAAAACGATTCTGTCCAGATGCGTACTATTCGTTATTACAGCGGTAACTGCTATTCCGCTTTTATGGCTGGTTGTCTTGTCCTTTAAATCAGATACCGATATTTTGAATAATCCATTTTCCCTGCCGGAACATATTGATCTGGCCAATTACGAGAGAGCTCTTGATACATTGCCATTATTTAAAATGTTCGGCAATACACTTATTGTTGCAGTGTTTGCATTACTGATCAGCCTTGTCTGCACCTTTATGATATCCTATGCGATCACAAGACTGCATTTTGATCATGCAAAAATACCAAATGGCTTGTATTTATTGTTTGTGTCAGGACTTACGATACCGCCATATATTGTTATTTTTCCTATCTATCGGATTATTGTGGCAATGGGGCTGCTGGGAAGCAGGGTGTCCCTGATTTTTCCATTGGCAGCAACAACGATGGCATTGGGAGTTCTTTTAATGGTAGGATTTCTGAGAGAATTTCCGACCGAAATAGAAGAAGCGGCCATTATTGATGGATGTAATATTTATCAAATGTGTACTCAGGTTGTATTACCGATTATTAAGCCGGTTCTGGCAACCGTAATTATTTTTAATGTACTTTATTTCTGGAATGAATACCCAATATCATCCGTACTGGTGAATGATACAAATATGATGACGATTTCACTGGGAGCGTCAATGTTCCGGGGCAGATACAGTATGGATTACAGTGGAATGATTGCAGCTACGGTCATTATCATTATTCCACAGTTGGTTTTTTATGTTTTCTTCCAGAAATATATTGTTGAAGGTATGACAGCAGGTGCAGTTAAGGGCTAATTATTAATAGAAGGAGAATATCAGATTTATGAAAAAAATATATTCAGATGACGAATTGTTTTGCAATAATGAACAAAAGGCATATTCCGGTGATGCCGGATGTGTGGATTTTCTGTTAGGGGGGATCGGAACTGGAAATGTTTCCCTTGGAGCCAGAGGAAATCTTACAACCTGGCAGATTTTTAATCAGCCGGGACAGCTGAATCGTATGCCATATACTTTTTTCTCTATATGGATGAAACAGGATGGAGGAGAAGCAATTTCCAGAGTGCTGGAAAGTAAGCTTAATCCGCCGTTTAACAGATCACAAGGCTTTTTCCGGAATGAGGTTGCAGGTCTGCCACGTTTTGACAGTTCTGTAATGACCACAAAATATCCCTTTGTTAATATTGAATTTCAGGATGAAGAAATACCTGTTCAGATCAGTCTGGAAGCGTATACACCATTCATTCCGCTTAATGCGAAAGATTCAGGAATACCGGGGGCTTATCTGAATTATAAGGTAAAAAATACTACGAAAGAGAATATAGAAATTTCCATTGCCGGTTCTATGAATAATGCAGTAGGATTTGAAGGATATAATAATTTTTCTTTTATGAAGCATGCCGGTGATAGAGAAAATGAATATCGTAGTGATGATGTTATCCGTGGAATTATGTATACTGGAAAGAATTTTTCGGATAAACATATTACATGGGGAAATATGGCATTATCCACAACAGAGAAAGAAGAATACATTACTAAAAAACCTCTTTGGTATCAGGGACAGTGGACAGATGGTGGAGAAGATTTCTGGCAGGATTTTTCTACAGATGGAAGACTCAACAATGAAAGCATCTATGATCAGGTTGGAAGTAATTGGGCGGAAAAGTCTGATTTCAGTTTCCTGCATTTCACAGATAAAATAGGCTCCTTATGTATCACCCAGACATTAAAGCCGGGAGAGGAAAAAGTTTTTCCTTTTATTCTCAGCTGGTACTTTCCTAACAGACCCAAGATGTGGATTGAGTTAGACAAAGACAAACAGGATATCGTTGACGGAAATTATGATGTTACGAAAAACTACTATGCAACACTCTTTGAGGATGCCTGGAATGTGGCTTCTTATTTAGCCGGTAATGCGGACAGATTGTATGATGAGAGTGCTAAGTTTGCACATGCGTTTTTTGATACAACTCTTCCTGGCTATATACTTGAAGCAGCAGCAGATAATATTACGGTAATGCGGAGTCCTACATGCTTTAGAATAGAAAACGGTGATTTCCTTGGATGGGAAGGTGTAGATGATGCACTTGGATGCGGTCCTGGAAATTGTACACATGTCTGGAATTATGCACAGAGTGTAGCTGTTTTGTTCCCGGAGCTGGAGCAGTCAATGCGAAGGATAGAGTTTGTTGATGAAATACGGGATGATGGGTACATGCCATTCAGAGCTTATACGCCATTTGATTTACCACAATGGGAAATGACACCGGCGGCAGATGGACAGCTCGGCTGTATTATCCGATTATACAGAGAATGGGTTATCAGCGGGAATGACTCTTTGATAAAGGAATGCTGGAATGGGGTAAAAAAGACTCTGGATTATACTTTGAAGGTATGGGATTGTGATGAGGATGGAGTACTGGAGCAGCCACAGCATGTTACCTATGATACAGAGCTGTATGGAATCTCCAGTATGGCAACCAGTATCTACATTGCGGCATTAACAGCGGCAGCTGAAATGGCAGAATTTATGGAGTGTGATGACCTGGCAGACCGGTATCGTAAATTGGCAGCGGATGGTGCAGGTAAACTGGACAAGGTAAGCTGGAATGGAGAATTTTATGAGCAGGTATTAGATAATGTGAATGCTTACCGTTATCAGTATGGAAAGGGATGTCTGTCAGATCAGCTTTTGGGACAGTATATGGCATTCAATGCGCAGCTGGGTTATATCTTACCTGAAGAACATGTAAAGAAGGCGGTACAGTCTGTTTTTGAGTATAATTTTGTTGAAAAAGCAAAGAAGAATGTACATGCAGAAAGAGCATATATTTTAAATGATGAAAAGGGTCTTACCCCATGTACCTGGCCAAATGGTGGTAAACCGATTTTCCCGTTTGTATATTATGGAGAAGTCTGGACTGGAATAGAATATGAAGTTGCTGCTTTATTAGTCCGTACTGATCAGGTGAATGAAGCATTAACCATTGTTAAAGCGCTCAGAGACCGTCAGGATGGTTTTAAAAGGAATCCTTTTAGTGAAAATGAATCCGGTTATTACTATACAAGAGCAATGGCATCCTGGGCGGTATACGAGGCTTTACTCGGATATCACTATGACATGCGTAAACAGGAACAGTCTTTTGAGCCGAAGCTGAATGAAGATCATTTTGATGGTTTCTGGTGCAATGGAAGACAATGGGGAGTTGTTCATCAGAGGAAGGATAATAACGGAACCCTGTATCAGTCCACAGAGGTATTATATGATGCGGTCAAAATGTAAAGATCAGCGTTTTCTGATCATGGAGGAAGTATAATGGACCATAACGGGCATTGGTGGCAAAAGAGTGTGGTATATCAGATATATCCACGCAGCTTTATGGATAGTAATGGCGATGGAATAGGTGATTTACAAGGGATCATCGGTAAATTGGATTATTTACGGAATCTGGGTGTAGATGTGATCTGGCTGTCTCCCTTTTATGCATCGCCTAATGCGGATAATGGATATGATATTAGTGATTATCAGAAGATTATGGAGGAGTTTGGAACCATGGATGACTTTGATGAGCTTTTAAAAGAAGCTCATCAGAGAAATCTGAAGATTATTATTGATATGGTAGTGAATCATTCCTCGGATGAACATGAGTGGTTTAAAAAGAGCAAAGCAGGAATAGAACCCTATCGTAATTACTATATATGGAGAAAGGGCGTTGATGGGAAAGAACCCAACAACTGGCGTTCTAATTTCAGTGGAAGCGCATGGACCTACTCTGAAGAACGACAGGAATATTATCTGCATCTTTTTCATAAAAAACAGCCGGAATTAAATTGGCAGTGTGCGGAATTAAGAAATGAGATTTATCGCATGATGAATTGGTGGCTGGATAAGGGAGTGGATGGATTCCGTCTGGATGTTATTAATTATATAGGTAAGAATCCGGAATTTCCCGATGGAGTCATTGGAAAAGATGGTTTGGGCGATTTTGTACCGTATGCAGTAAACCTTCCCATCTCTCATGATTATATAAAAGAGATGAACAGTCAGGTATGGCATAACAGAGAGGGAATCCTTACGGTGGGTGAGACGCCGTTTGCCAGTACGGATGATGCCGTTCAATATTCCTGCTTGGATAATACGGAGCTGAATATGGTTTTTCAGTTTGAGCATATGGATCTGGATAATGCAGAGGATGGTTCCAAATGGTCTGACAGACGTATTCCGTTATTGGAATTAAAGAGAAGCTTCAGCAACTGGCAGAGGAAATTATATGGAAAGGCATGGAACAGCCTGTACTGGTGCAATCATGACCAGCCACGTGTTGTATCAAGACTGGGTAATGATACGGATGAAACATGGTGGAACAAATCCGCCAAAATGCTGGCTACATGCCTGCATTTTATGCAGGGAACTCCCTATGTCTATCAGGGAGAAGAGCTTGGAATGACCAATTATCCATTTTCGGATATCAGGGATTTCCGTGACGTCGAAAGTATTAATGCTTACCATGAGTATACAGAAATCTTACACGTAGATAACGATAAAATGATAAGTTATCTGAGAAATAAAAGCAGGGATAATGCTCGTACACCGATGCAATGGGACGAAACCGATGAGGCAGGATTTACTACAGGCGTCCCTTGGATGCCGGTAAATCCTAATTATAAAAGGATAAATGCTGCTGCTCAGATTGGTGATGAGGATTCCGTTTATAATTACTATCGCAAACTGATTTCCCTGAGAAAGGAATATCCGATTATCGTAAATGGTGATTTTGAACTTGTGGGAGAGAATAATGCTGATGTCTTCGCATACCTGCGTCATTGGAAGGATCAGATATTATGGGTGGCATGCAATTTTACAGATCGGATGCAGAAGATCGTAAGTCCGTCGTCCAATCATGCAGAATACCGGAAGTGGGATGTGATCTGTGACAATTATAGTCCGTCAGGATATCCCTTCGAAAAAGGCCAAATAGAGCTGCGGCCATATGAGGCAGTAGCAGTTCTTGGCAATTCATGATACAGCGTAAAGCGGAAATTGGAAAGCATCTGAAATGCAATGAAAGCTAAGAGTAATCGGGAAAATCCGGTTGCTCTTTTTATTTTGTATAAGCTATAATGTAACTATTCAGATCTCATTCGTAAAACCGCTGCTAACGCAGCTCAAGTTTTACTCATTGAGGTTACTTCGCCATATAAAATTGCTGTTCTGTATGAATGCAAGCATTCACAGAAAACAATTTTGCATGGCTCTGAATAGTTACGATGTAATGAGGATATCAGGATCACAATCGAGGAGCAAGTTTATGGATATTTCTGCTTTTATAGAAATTGCGAAAGAACTCCATGTTCTTGGAATTAAAATTACCAAGGATGGTGAGCTTATGAATGAATGGTATAGTGAAGAGGAATGCCGTAGAAATATTTATTCAGCGGCGAAAAGCTTTACATCCTGTGCAGTCGGTTTTGCGGTTCAGGAAGGATTAATATCGTTAGATGAAAAACTGACAGACGCTTTTTCAGAAGATTTACCTGAGGTAATTGATGAGAATCTGCAAATGGCAACCGTTCGAGATCTGCTCACTATGTGTCTTGGACAGGAGCAGGGGAGTCTTATGGGAGCGCAGCGTCCGCTATATAAGGAGGATGACTGGGTGAAAATGGCTTTAGCTATTCCCTTTAAATACAAGCCGGGGACACATTTTGTATATAACAATGTTGGCCCATATCTTGCAGGAATTCTTGTACAAAGACGTTCAGGCTGTGATCTGGTTTCCTATCTTATGCCCAGGCTTTTTACACCTCTTTTCATAAAACGTCCGACCTGGGAGATTGATCCTCTTGGAAATAATTTTGGTGCCGGTGGATTGTTTCTTACACTTTCTGAACTTCATAAATTCGGACTGTTTTATCTTAACAAGGGCAAATGGGAGGGCAGGCAGATTTTGTCTGAAAAATGGATAGAAGAAAGTACAAAGGCATCGGATACCGATTATTATGGCTATCTTTTCTGGAGAGGAGAATATAATTCTTTCAGGGCTGACGGAAAATATTCCCAGATTACCATGATTCTTCCGGATAAGAATGCGGTTGTATCTCTTGTCGCAGAATGCCGTCAGGGTGAAAAGCTTATGCGGGCATTATATGATCTTGTCTGTGCAATTATACCAACATGAAAATGACTGTAAAATCACATTTAAATGTTAAATATTTCACACAAAAAACAGTGGTTTTAGCTGTAGTATCCGCTCTGATGTTTATTGTTGGAGGATTTCTGGTAAAAGAATAT
>OHTM01001016.1_pt1 | contig 10713 bp, 8 predicted proteins | sample 1578951 | NCBI WGS metagenome assembly OHTM01 (sample SAMEA3879605, study PRJEB24766) | human gut metagenome | biome: human-associated habitat; feature: feces | place: USA | collected 1985/1987
CCAGGTAGAACTTGCAAAACGCATTGGTTTTTCAAGAGGCTATTATAACATGCTGATACACGGGAAAAAGCCGGTCAGTGATAAGCTGATCGATCAGTTGCAAAATGTGCTGCAGGAATATCGGAAGGAAAAAGAAAGTGGTTATGTAGTACAAAAAGAGACAACTCCGGCAGATAATTTCAGAACGGCAGATGATGTATTCAGTGCCGGAGAAGCAGTGCAAAAGGCGACAGAAGAGATAATAGAAGGGTACATAGAAGAAAATGAAGATTCCATTGCATTTGATCCGGTGGAATGGATCACGAACCTGGAAACAAGACGGAAAAGCTACGGCGTATCGCAAAGTGAATATGCAGAAACGGCAGGAATCAATAGAAGTTATTACAGTGTATTGTTGACCGGAAAAAAACGGGCAACAAAAAAGCTGTTAGAACATTTGGAAATGGTTCTTGAGATATTTAATCCGGATAAAGAAATGGAAATTTTATTTGACTATGTTCGGATCCGGTTTGCAACCACGGATGAGAGACGCGTGATCGAAGATGCCATGAATATCCGGATGCAGTACATGATTGAGGAAGCACACAGCTTTTACGGTTACGGACGCCAATATATCTACGGTGATATCACGGTTATGGTATCGCCGGAACATGAAAAAGGGATCCTGCTTGAACTAAAGGGCAAGGGGTGCAGACAGTTCGAAGCGTTTCTTAAGGTGCAGAAACGTACCTGGTATGATTTCTTCCGGACGGCAAGAGAAATGGGGGCGGTATTTAAGCGGATCGATATTGCGATCAACGACCGTGCTGGGATTTTAAATATCCCGGAACTTGCAGAAAAATGCCGTCGGGATGAATGTATCACGATTTTCCATAGTTTTAAGGATTACCAGTCCGGGGAGCTGATAAGGAACCGGGAAGAAGATGCGGCAAGCATGGGAAATACATTGTACCTGGGATCTTTAAAAAGTGAAATTTACTTCTGTATTTATGAAAAGGACTATGAACAGTATGTAAAAAACGGCACGCCGCTGGATGAGGCGGAAACGAAAAACCGTTTTGAAATACGGTTAAAAGATGAGCGTGCGGAGGTGGCGGTGGATGATCTTTTGGAGATGGAAGATGTAGCCTGTACGGCTTATTCTATTATCAACCACTATGTCCGTTTTGTAGATACAGATCTAGAAGAGGAACGCAGAAACTGGCCGCTAAATGAGCGCTGGGTGTGGTTTTTAAACGGACAATACCGGAGCGTTAAGCTGACGACAAAACCGGAAGAGTACACACTTGACCGGACACTCCTCTGGCTTACAAGACAGGTCGCACCGTCCCTTAAAATGGTACAGAAGCTGGATGATCTCAGAGGCACGCGCCTGGCGAAGGATATGATCGAGGAAGCCAATCTGTCCCCGCATCATAAAAAGATCTTAAAACAACAGCAGGCGGCACTGGACGATGTTGTCACAGCAAGGCAGAAAGGAAGAAAATGGATTGATGATCTTAAGCAGGAATACATGGAATCCTGAAATTGCGGCGTCGCAATTTTTAAAGCGCAAAGCTGGATGTGTTATGGAACATGCGCCATAAAGAAGAAATAAAAAGAAAAAAGAAAAAAGAAAAAATGTAACAGTAAACAGACGGCAGAAGCTGTCTTTTTTTATGCACAAAAATGTGCGGAAAGGAAAGAGAAAGATGAATTTTGGACAGGGAATTTATACGTGGCTCATGACGAATATACAGCCTCTGGTTTTAGGAGGGATTATTATTGTTGGTCTTGTGCTTTTATTTAAACACAAGATTGCGGAGCTGATTGTTTTTGCAATTATCGCGGTCATAGCGGTTGGTTTTGTCTTTAATCCCTCTGGGACAAAAGACACGATGTTAAAGATCTATAATGGCACGATCATCGAGGGCGGTGCTGCAGATGATGTAGAAGATGGAGGAAAATAATCTCTGATAAAAATAAGGTGCGGGGCGGGCTGCCCTGTGCCTTAGCTAAGTGAAAAAGGATGAAGAAAACCGCCGGACAGGCAGAAAGGAAAGAAAGGGAAGAAATGAAACAGGTAAAGTCATATACAAGCATCTGGAATGTTGAAAAAGTGATACATGCGGTCGGGGATGTTAATCTGCCGTTTCCGGCGACGATAACACAGATCGGGTATTTTACCGGAACGGCAGTTGTATGTCTTATGATTCACAACCTGCCGCCATTTGTGTATATAAAAAGTTTCGTTGTATGGGCTGCGATATGCGTAGGAAATGCGTATCTGATGTCAAAAAAGAGCTTTGATGGCAAAAAACCGTACCGATTCTTATGCGCGGCGTTTAATTATCTGATACGCCCAAAAGAGACTTATGCAGGAAAACGTGTGGTGTATCGTAAAAAGACGGTAAATGAATATATTACCGCAGTGAGGAGGGATATATATGTTCCCGATTAAGTACATCGAAAACAATATGATCTTAAACCAGCAGGGAGAATGGTGGGCGTATTATGAACTGATCCCGTACAACTATGCTTTTTTATCTCCGGATGAAAAGATGGCAGTACATGAACGGTTCCGTCAGATCATGACGGTAAACAGGGAAGGCAAGATGCATGCGCTCTGCATTGCATCTGAAACATCCGTAAGGGACAGGCAGGAACGCTGCAAGAGACACTTAAAGGGGGATCTTAAAGAAACAGCAGAAAAAGTGATCGACATCCAGACAGAAGGGCTGATCACTTCTATGGGTGGAATAGAAAATGAAGTTACCTACCGTTTCTTTTTAGGTTTTAAGCTGATCAAGGGAGAAGAGGAAGTTAGTGTAAAGAAGGTCAAGGAAGATATTTTAGCCGTATTTACAGACTTTATAAACAGTGTCAACCATAACCTGATGGGTGATTTTGTCAGCATAAACAGTGCAGAGATCGAGCGGTATGCAAAACTGGAAAACTTTTTAAGACAGCGTGTAAAAGGGAAGTTTTCCCTAAAGCGCCTGGAAAAGAAAGACATTGGCTACATTGTAGAGCATATCTATGGACAACAGAAAACGCCGTATTATAAATATGAGTATTCATTTCCAAAAGAAAAGCTGGAGAAAAAAACGTTAGTCCGCAAGTACGACATTCTCCGCCTGACGCGCTGTGTGCTGCAGGAGTATCAGAAACATATCCGGATGATAAGGGAAGAGGGGGAAAGCTATGTTGCATACCTGACAATCAATGCTTTAATCGGGGAACTGGAGTTTCCATCGTCGGAGATCTTTTATTATGAGCAGGAGCGTTTCCGTTTTCCGGTAGACGTCAGTATGAACGTTGAAATCATGCCGAACAGAAGCGCATTGACGACGGTCAGAAATAAGAAAAAGGAATTAAATGACTTAGATGAGCATGCGTATGAGGCTGGTGCCGATACGGATAATTCCGTGGTAGAGGCACTGGTGGATGTGGACGAGCTGGAAAAGGACTTAGGCAGAACAAAAGAATCCATGTACAAATTAAGCTACGTTGTCCGGATTGCTGCAGAAAGCGAAGAGGAGCTGGAACGTCGTATCGCGGAGGTCAGGGATTATTACGAGAATGATTTTAACATTAAACTGGTACGCCCGTTTGGCGATATGATCGGATTCCACGAAGAATTTATTCCGTCTGGATCAAGATATGAAAATGATTATATCCAGTATGTGAAAGCAGATTTCCTGGCGGGACTTGGATTCGGTGCAGCGCGCATCCTGGGTGATCCGGATGGAAGTTACATCGGGTATGACACGGAGACTGGAAATAATATCTACATAGACCCGTCTCTTGCCTGTCAGAACGTAGCCGGCAGTGTTACAAATGCCCTTGCTGTGGCATTTACCGGAACGCTTGGCGGTGGTAAATCAATGTTTGCAAATAACATCATTTACCAGGAAGTTTTACACGGTGCAAGGGCGCTGATCCTTGATCCGAAGTCGGAACGCGGGAAATGGAAAGAAATGCTTCCGGAACTTTCGGATGAAATTAACATTATCAACCTGACCAGTGATGAGGTCAATAAAGGAATGCTTGATCCGTATGTGATCATGCAGAATAAGAAAGATGCAGACAGCCTGGCGATGGATATCCTGACATTTTTGACTGGTGTCAGTATTAAAGATGGAAAACGTTTCCCGCTTTTACGTGATGCGGTAAAGGCAGTTACAAAAAGATCGGATAGCGGACTTTTATATGTGATCGATGAATTAAATGAGATGGAGGATGAAGAAGCGCATCTGCTTGCAAGCCACATAGCAGCGTTTACCGATTATGATTTTGCGGGATTGCTGTTTTCAGATGGAAAAGTGACGCGTAAGATCAGTGCAGATAAGGCTTTAAACATTTTGCAGGTGCAGGATCTGATGCTGCCGGATTCTGAAAAAAATGTGGAGGAATATACCAGTATCGAATATTTAAGTATTGCGGTTATGATCGCGATCGGAACTTTTGCATTGGATTTTATTTATTCAGACAGGAAAATTTATAAAATCGTTGCTTTAGATGAGGCATGGAGTCTCCTGCAGGTAGCACAGGGAGCAGCTTTATCGAATAAACTTGTACGTGCCGGACGTTCCATGCAGTCCGGTGTATTTTTTATCACGCAGAGTTCTTCCGATCTTCTGGACGAAAAAATCAAAAACAATATCGGTTTGAAGTTCGCTTTTCATTCCACAGATAAGACGGAGATCCGGAATACATTAAGATTCTTTGGGCTGGATCCGGATGATGAAGAAAACCAGAATGCGATCATGGCATTAGAAACTGGGGAATGTCTGATGCAGGACATATATGGACGTGTTGGAAAAGTACATACACAGATATTACTGCAGCATGTATTTGACGCATTTGATACCAGACCTCCAAGAAGGGAGGAAGTTTCATGAGAAAGAAATGGGGAATGAAAACAAAAAGACTGCAAAAGCCGCGCAAACAGATCTTGTCAGCATTTCTTGTATGCATGCTTCTGACAGGATTATTTTTATCGGCTGCCAATATGGAGGTAGCTGCGGCTTCCGGACTGGTAGATGAAACGATCGATGCTGGAAATCTGTATAGTCAGTACCGGTGGGATAATTATCAGATCGATTTCTATGTGGACACTTCCTGGGACTGGCTTCCCTGGAATTGGATGGACAGGATAGATAATAAGATTTCATCCGTTTTTTATGGAATCAGTGACGGAATCTGGCTGATCAGTGTATTGCTGAGCAGCGGAACGGGATATATTGTGCAGCAGACGTATTCGCTTGATTTTATCGGTGATATGGCAGACGACATCGGAAAGAACATTCAGATCCTGGCGGGCATGAATACCGGATCGAAGAAATTCAATGCGGATGGTTTTTATACCTGGCTGTTACTGTTTATCGTATTGATCGTGGGCGGCTACATGGCATATACCGGGCTGATCAAAAGAAAAACCACAGAGGCAGTCAGCGCAGCGGTAAATATGCTTGTGATCTTTCTTTTAACTGCCGCGTTTATTGCTTATGCGCCGCAGTACATTAAAAATATCAATGATTTTTCCGCGGATTTAAGCAATGGTGTCCTGGAGCTTGGGGCAAAACTTGTCATGCCGGGAAATGATGAGATGGGAGTAAAAGCAACAGACAAGATCCGGAATAACCTGTTTGCAATTCAGGTCTATAAACCATGGCTGCTTTTGCAGTTTGGTACGACGGATGAAACTGCAATCGAATCAGAGCGTATTGCAGCGGGAGTTGATGGAGATCGTATTAAATCAATTTTATCTGTCAGTCCTGTAACGAATTTCGGAGAAGACCGTCAGACTGCAGTAAAGACAGATATTGAAACTTATAAAAATGTAAATATGACTGTGACGAATGTAGCAGGCAGATTTGGAACAGTTATTTTAATAGGTTTTTTGAATCTGATCATCAGTATTTTTGTGGTCATAATGTGTGGGCTGGTTATATTTACCCAGCTTTTGTTTATCATATTTGCGTTGTATCTGCCGCTGAATTTTATTTTATCCATGCTGCCGACTTATAACGGATTGTTGAAAAAGGCGGTGTTAAAACTGTTCAATACGATTTTAATGCGCGCAGGATTAACACTTCTCATTACGATTGCGTTTTCTCTATCTGCAATGATCTATTCCATGTCAGGAGATTATCCGTTTTTAATGGTTGCATTTTTACAGATCGTTGTTTTTGTTGGAACGTATTTAAAGATGGATGAAATTTTATCTATGGTTGCGTTAGGAGATGGCGGCAGCAATAAGCGTGGTCGTTTCTTAAAGAGCATGGGAAGATATATGGTTATGAGAAAATTGTTTGGACGAAGGTATTATTCTGGCGGCAGACGTGCTGCAGTAAGCAGAAGTGCAGGAAATGGAACTGGCGGCGGTACAGGTGGAAATGCTGGAAGCAGTTCTGGAAATGAACCGGCGCCTTCAGGTGAAAGCAATTCACAGAGGGCATCATCACATACAAATAATAGTGGCAGTAAGCCTGTAAGAGAACCAGTCCGGGCAAATGAAAATGTGAATGGGACGGAAAACAATGGAGCGTCTGAAAATGAAAGAACGACAGTATCTTACGGCAGTAAAACACAGTCTGCAGGTACAAAAGCCGGAAAACGTGTCGGTATGGTTATGGATTCCGGAAAACGCTTAAAAGAACGTTTCGGCATGGTAAAAGATAATGTAAAGAATACACCGACTGAAATAAGATACCAGGCAGGATTACATCGAAAAGCGTTAGATCAGAATGTAAAAGACTTTAAAGAAGGCATAGCTGGAGAACGGAGCAGAAGAGAGGCAGACCGTCTGCAGGAACGAAACCGGATCCGGGCAGATGCAGGAAAAAAGCGTCGTGAAATGTATCTTGCGAAGCGAAGAAATGAAACTGCGCTAAAACGTTATGATGGAATTGACATCCACCAACGGATTCCGGTAAATGGAAAAGAACTGGATAAATACCGTGGTGTGGATGGTTTAAACCACGGCGCAAAAGCAGGAAAAAGCTTTATTGACAGCAGGGGGCAGGTGCGGAAAGCATCAGATGAAAAATTACAGAACATGGCAGGAAGTGAAGAACGGATCAGGAAAAATGACCAGAAAGCAGAGCACATAGGAACGCCGTTAGAGGATATCCGTTATAAACAGAGTGTAACCCGTCTTCCGTATTCAAACAGGGATGTAAGAAAAGAACTTGGAACTTACGGAACGATGTTAAACAGTACGGATCAGGAAAAATTTAGGAAAGACCTGCATCAGCAGAGAAATGAAGATCATGGGCTGCAGGAGAGAAATGGTGGACAAAGTGTAAGAGAAACGGAAACAGGAACAGAGTCTGTACCTGGCAGAACCATTATAAGGTCTGGCGGAAATGCAAAAGACTTAAGAAGTGATGTTTTAGCAGAGCGAAGGAGCGCAGGACATGCAGAACCGCATGTAAAAAAGATAACAGGATTGAAAAAGGATGATCGGAGGACAGACAGGAGGAAATAAAAAGAGATGAAACGTGTAAAACGGATCATAGGTACGTTATGTATTTTGTTTCCTGTTTTTCTGTTTTTGATTTGCGGCGTGATGCTGATCGGAATATCCGATGAGGGTGAAGACGGGGATCCGGCGCATGCGTCCGGTCTTGGTTTGTCTGACAAAGTAAGGGAATATGCAGCGTTTGTCGGAGATACGGCGGCGGAATACAACATACATGAGTATGAAAAGTATCTGCTTGCGATCATGATGGTAGAATCCGGGGGAGAAGGGAATGATCCGATGCAGTCACTTGGAAACAGTGGACTGACAGAGGAAGAGAAAACTCCTTCGGAATCCATCAAAGCTGCAGTTGCGTATTTTGCCATGTTGCTGCAGAAAGCGGACACGTTAGGTTGTGATCTTGATGCAGTGATCCAGGCATACAATTATGGAGCCGGATATATTGATTATATATCAGTCAGGGGAAAGGCTCATACATTTCAGTTGTCGTGTGATTTTGCAAGCAGCAAATGCGGCGGCAGAAAAGTAAAGTATGATAATCCGGTTGCGATCGCACAGAATGGCGGATGGAGGTATGACTACGGAAACATATTTTATGTATATCTTGTAAAACAATATCTGGAGTCAGAGCCGTTACCGGCAGATACGGCGAATGCAGTTCTTGCGGAAGCTTATAAATATCAGGGATGGAAATATGTCTGGGGTGGTTCAAGTCCGCAGACATCCTTTGACTGCTCCGGGTTAACGCAATGGTGTTTTGGACAGGCGGGAGTGTCACTGCCAAGGACAGCACAGGAACAGTATGAAGCCGTGCAGCATCTGGAGTTGGAGGAAGCGCAGCCGGGAGATCTGGTCTTTTTCACGAAAACATATAAGACAGACAATTACATCACGCACGTTGGGATCTATGCCGGAAATGGAAGGATGTTTCATGCCGGTAACCCGATCGGCTTTGCAGACTTAAATACGAATTTCTGGAAAGAACACTTTGTATGTATTGGAAGGGTCAGCATGCCGTCAACATAAATGCGATGTCGCAACGGCAGAAAGGGAAAAGAAATGGAAAAAGGAAACAAAACAGGACAGGAAAAGAAAATACAGCGTATGGTAAATGATCTGATTAAAATGGCAGAAAGAAGAGGTGCTACTTATTATGGAAGCTGGATTGAAGATGAAAGGCAGTATGTTGCAGGCGCTCATTTTTGTGTATGTTTAAACAAACCTGTGGAATTGCCGGAACGGGATGGTTCGTATGTAAAGAATCAGATGTATGACTATATGGAAAACGCACGAATCATGAATGAAAAAGAAACGACATTGCCGGATGAACTGGATCAGATGGTAAAAACTTTGAAAAAGGAAAGAGGAAGGTGCAGATCGAAACGTATCTTTTGTTTCCTGGGAGACAGGGAAGCTGCAGTAAATGCGGAATATTTACTTATGCTTAGTCAGGTGACTGGTACAAAAAGCGTCTATCTGTCAGAGAAAAGACCGGAAAAGAGCATAATCTATGGAAGCGGGGAAAATGGAACATTTATTGTGTTGCCGGTATCTTTTACAGAAGAGGATCAGAAAAATTTCTGGATGGAATAGGAGATATTTATATGAAGAAAGAACAGATAAAAGCGATGATTGGTAAAGCAAAAAATAAGGTCTGGCTGTTTTTAAAAAAAATATATGCAAAACTGCCGGAAAAAATGAAAGTACATATCAGGAAATTAAAACCAAAAGAAAAGATAAAAGGTGAGTATAAAGGCAGTGATCAGGCAGAAGAGATGCCGGTTTTAAAGGTATCTCCAAACAGGAACTGGATTCGGTTGTTCTGGGTTTTGTTAGTGATCAGCATTATCTTAGGAATTTACAATAATTTCACATCAGTTGATACGGTCACAGTTGAAAAAGAAACTGTGATCGAGGAGAAATTGAAAGATACAAACGCCCTGGAGAGTTATGTAAAAGGTTTCGCAGGTGTATATCATGCCTGGGAAAACACAGACCGGGAGATCAGCAAGAGAGAAAAAACACTGGAAAAATATCTTCCAGAGACGCTGCAGCTTATGGATCATGGAATGATCACGACCGACTGTCCGACTGCAGCGGAGGTTGAATCCGTAGATATCTGGTCTGTGAAGGATCTTACGGATACAGAATACGAAGTAACGTATGGTGTAAAACAGCGGATATCGGAGGGTGAACAGACCACGGATCAGAGCAATGTGTATCAGACAGTGGTACACAGAGATGAAAATGGAAAAATGTTAGTTGTAAAAAACCCGACAGCGTATGCACTGCCGGGAAAATCTTCTTATGAAGTAAAAGCGAAAGAAACAGACGGGAGTATAGATTTAAAAACCCAGACGCAGATCGAAGATTTTTTGAATACGTTTTTCAAGCTGTATCCCCAGGCATCGGCGAAGGAGCTTGTCTATTATGTAAAGGATGGTGTCCTTCCGGCAATCGGAAAGAATTATGTATATGATGGACTGGCAGGAAAAGCCTACTATATGGAAGGTGATCAGACGAAAGCAGAAGTTTATGTAAAATACCTCGACCAGGATCTAAAGATTACGCAGGTCATGCAGTATAAGCTGACGCTGGAGAAGGGGGATAACTGGAAGATTGTGGAGGTAGAGTGATGAAAGAAAAGATAGAAAACTTTATCATGAAATTTTCATATCGGGAAATACGCAGGCGGAAAATGCAGGCTTTTAAATGGAGACTTGAGACATTAAGATTAATGGAAAAAGAAGAGCTGGAGTTTGAATATGTAGAACAAAAAGTGAAATGTGAACATAAAAAGAATGTTTGTGAAGTGCTGCTGATGATTGTTTTACTTGGAATCGTAATGGGTATCTGGAGAGAATTTTTTGCTTTTATAAGAATTTCATATCAGTACACTGTAACTTCCGGGTATGATGGCATAAAAGAAATGAACATTTGTTTTTTATTGTCTGTTATTTTGGCGGCGGCGCTGACACTGGCAATATTGATACCTGTATGTGATGGTGTTGAAGATATGAAAGCTGCAAAGAGAGATTTGGCGATCATTGAGATTGCAATGAGAGAAAAAGAAGATGAAAGATAGAAAAAAGACTTCATTCCGGTGTAATGCTGGGGTGGAGTCTTTTTTTAGTGTTAAAATGTTATTTTATAAAATAAAACAAAATAAGAGGACACTAGCAGACCTTAACCGCAGGGTGGAGTTTGTGGGTAAGCTGCTGTTTATGGAATCGTTGATAACTGGG
>OHTM01001017.1_pt1 | contig 10683 bp, 10 predicted proteins | sample 1578951 | NCBI WGS metagenome assembly OHTM01 (sample SAMEA3879605, study PRJEB24766) | human gut metagenome | biome: human-associated habitat; feature: feces | place: USA | collected 1985/1987
CGCAGCGCGACGCTGTCCCGGTCGGAAACCGGAATCTGCTCCTGATCGCCCAGCACCTCCACGGCGTAGGTCACGCCCGACGGCGTGCGGGCATAGCTGCGGTTCGATTTGGCGAAGTCCGCGAGGAACTGCTCCTCGTAGGCACGCGCCTTTTCGGGCAGCACATAGTTCATGTAACGCAGGTAATAGACCTCGGCATCGTCCGCCGAGAGTTTCGCCCCGGCACGGAACACGTCGCGGATACCCTCGCATACGGCATTGACGTTGAGCGTCGAATCCATTTTGAGCAGGTTCATGCCCACGTTCACGGCGATCTGGGCCATCAGAGCGCCGCCGATGCCGGCGCAGATGAAGGTACCCAGCAGATCCTCGCTGCGGGCACCGGTGGTAAAGGTTTTGATCACCAGCGCCAGCAGAACGCCCAGCACCACGCAGCAACCCACAAAGCCCGCCACGTTGCCGATCCAGCTGAGGATGAAGTCGTTGTGGGCGTTGGGCACGCTGTAATACCGGCCGCCGAATAAGCCGTTGCCAAAGATGCCGCCGGAGCCCAGCGCGATCTCGCCGCGCTGCTGCTGGTAGATGATGTTCTTCCACACCGTCTCGCTGGGTGCCCAGCCGGTGGTGTTTTCCGGGTCCAGCACCGCCAGAATGCGGTACCACTGGTACCCCTTGCCGATCTTATCACTGAAAAAGGCAAAGGCCACCGCTACGGCAGCGCCCGCCGCCGCAAAGGCCGCAAAGATATACTTCCAGCTCAGCCCCGCCGCAAACATCATGCAGCAGCCGATGATGCCGTAGATGATGGCCGTGCCGTCATCGCCCTGCACATGAATGATGGCAATGGGCACCAGCAGGTGCAGCAACAGCTTTGCCAGCTCCTTTGGCTCGTTGATGCGGCTGCGCACATTGTTCAGGTGCATGGCAAAGGTCAGGATAAAGCTGATCTTTGCCAGCTCTGTGGGCTGAAAGGTAAAGCCGCCCAGCTTGTACCACGAGTAGTTGTCGGTGTCGCCGGCATTGTAGCCGATGGTCAGCGGGCCGATGGATACGTTGCGGATGACCAGTGTGGGCAGCACCAGACCCCACGTCAGCACAACGTGCACCGGCCACACCTTTACAAGGCTGCGGTAGTCCACGCAGGAGAGCAGCAGCGCGATCACGATGCCAATGGCGGCAGCGCCCGCCTGCACCATTGCGCGGCGGTAGTCGCCAATGCCGATGATAGCTCCGGTCACCTCGTCAGTAGCAAAGCCGCTGCCCTGCTTGGCTGCCCACGAGGACAGCGCCAGCACCGCCATCACGCTGCTGAAAATGCACAGCAGCAGATACATCTTATCGGTGCGCTTAAAATATTGTCGAATGCTATCCAAGGAAAGCACCGCCTTTCGTCAGAACAGTCTGCCGGGGCGTGCCTGCGTACAGGCGATAAAAACCCAGCATATCGCTATTATACACAAATCCCTGCGCCAATGCAATGCGCCGGGTGTGATGGAATGGTAAAACATTGCCGGGAAGCTTGACAAAGCCCCGGCTGCATTCTACAATGAACCTGTAGACGCAGCCTTGCGTACAACAGCCCCGGCAGCGTGCCGGGGGAGAGGAACGGAAAAGAAGAAATGGAGCATACATTTTATCGCCGCCTGCTCAGTGCAGTGTGTGCCATTGCGCTGGCCTTCACGGCAGTGTGCCCGGCAATAGCCGCCGCACCAGAGGACACCACCGGCACTCCTCAGACCCTGACCGTCTCCGAGGTGCAGGAGATGCAGCAGACGGATGCCGCCGTCACCGCCCTGACCGACAGTGCCGCTTACGCCGGAATGTCGGAGGAAGAGCGTCAGGCTGCTGCGCTGGCGCAGCTGGACGTGCTGGCGGCGCAGGGGCTTGTGGAAAAGGACAGTATCTATGTGGATGCGGAAAACGGCATGGTAAGCTTTGCTTACCGCTGCGGCGCGCTGGGCGGCATTCTGCTCACCGACACCGAGAGCGAGGCGGACGCCGCCCTGCCCGGGCCGGAGCTGGAGGATGCGCCCGCCCTGCTCGCCGCCGAGAACGGCACCGTGGGCAATGCGGTCATCTACTATGCCTTTGATAACGGGGTCAACAGCAACCGCTACCCCTACTATTCTTATATGAAGGACTACTGGAACGGTTTCGGGCTGGACACCCATCTGGACATGATGGTGACCGTCTCCGACCTGAAGCGGATGGCAGACTACGACCTTGCCATCCTCAGTGCCCACGGCGCGTACTATACCTATGAGTACGGCTGGTTGTGGAAAAAGCAGGCCACCGCGCCCATCCTCCTGCTGCTGGAAAAATCGGATTTCTGGAACGACCTGCGCTACGGCATGGATCTGCTCAGCCACCGGGTCATCAAGGTGAACGGCTGCTACGCCGTCACCGGAGACTTTTTCCGCAATGCCTACCGGGGCGGCAAGCTGAACGGCACCATCGTACTCTCGGAGACCTGCGAGTTCTACGGCCGCAGCGGCCATGTGGACACCGCCCTTTCGGACGGGCTGCTCTCCGGCGGGGCAGCAGCTGTGGCGGGCTTTGTGAACAACGTGTACAGCGTGTACTCCCGCAGTATGCTGTGGGCGACCGTGAACCGCCTGATCGAGGGTGAGACCTTGCAGCAGGCCATTGATTACGGCCTTGAGGTCTACGGCGAAAACGACATCGTGTGGTATCTCAACCAGAACACCGGGCGGCGTCCCCACCCGGCGGCATCCTATCCCATCATTCAGGGCGATGGCACCGCTCGGCTCACTGCGCCCGGCACGGCAGAGCAGACCCTTGCCGCCGCCTGACCATTGCACTTTTGTACGTTTTATATTATACTTAGGGATGGCAGAGCGTCTGCCATCCCTTTTTTGAAACGATGAGGTAACCTTCATGTCAGAATATATCACCCATTCCCGCGCCGAGACGGTGGCGCTGGGCAAGCGGATGGCCGCTGTGCTGGCTCCCGGGGCGCTGATTGCCTTTACCGGCGGTCTGGGCGCGGGCAAGACCGCCTTTACCGAGGGTCTTGCCGAGGGTCTGGGCTGCACCGACCCAGTGTCCAGCCCAACCTTTGCCATCGTGAACTACTACCGGGGCCCGCGCCCGCTGGCGCACTTTGACCTGTACCGCATCTCCACCGAGAACGATCTGTGTGCGGCAGGCTTCTACGATTATCTGGATCAGGGCGCTGTGGTGGCGGCAGAGTGGAGCGAAAACTTTGCCGACCTGCTGGCGCTGGAAAACCCCATCCGGGTGAACATCGAACGTCTGGACGATACCACCCGCAGGATCACCATTGAGGGGGTGACGGTATGAATATTCTGGCCGTGGATACGGCGGGCAAGACCGCCGGTGTGGCGCTGTTGCAGGACGACCGCCTGCTGTACGAGGTATATCTGGACGGCGGCATGACCCACAGCGAAACGCTGATGCCCATGATCGACACCTGTCTAAAGATGTGCGGGCTGACCTGCGCGGACATCGATCTGTACGCCGTCAATGCAGGCCCGGGCAGCTTTACCGGCCTGCGCATCGGGCTGGCCGCCGTCAAGGGGTTGGCCTTCCCGCGCGAGACGTTGTGCGCCCCAGTGTCTACCTTGGAAGCGCTGGCCGCTGCCCACACCGGCGAGGGTACGGTGCTCTGCGCACTGGACGCCCGCCGCGCACAGGTATACAGTGCGGCTTTCGACCTTGCCACCCACGCCCGCCTGCTGGACGATGACGCCCGGGCGGTGACAGATCTGGCTGATTTTGTAGAAAATTGCAAAAAGCCCCTGTTTTTTGTTGGTGATGGCGCGGGTCTGTGCTATAATAAATACAGCAATGTGCCGGGTGTGCTGCAAACACCCCCGGCGCTGCGGGGCGGCCGTGCCGCTGCCGTGGCACTTGTGGCAAAGCAGATGGCAGCAGCCGGGCAGGCTGTGCTGCCGGAAGCGCTGCTGCCGGACTACCACCGCCTGAGTCAGGCGGAGCGGGAGCGGGCGGAGCGTCTGGCTGCCGAAGCCGCAGCAAACAAACAATAAAAACGGAGCTGTGACCACTCACAGGGAAAGGACGTTTTTTCATGGCAAAACCCATCGCACTTGCCGCCGATCACGGCGGATTTGAACTGAAAGAGGCTGTCAAGGCACATCTGGAGGAGCTTGGTCTGGAGTATATCGACTTTGGCACCCACAGCACCGACAGCGTGGACTACCCCGATATGGCTGTGCCCGCCTGTGACGCAGTGGTGAGCGGCCAGTGCGAGAAGGCACTGCTGTTCTGCGGCACCGGTGTGGGCATCAGCATGGCAGCCAACAAGATCAAGGGCATCCGCGCCTGCTGCTGTTCCGACAGCTTCAGCTGTGAGTATACCCGCCGCCACAACGACGCCAACGCCCTGTGCATGGGCGGCCGCGTGGTGGGCGCAGGACTTGCCTGCCAGCTGGTGGACATTTTCCTGAACACCCAGTTTGAGGGCGGCCGTCATCAGCGCCGCATCGACAAGCTGACCGCACTGGAAAACCGCTGATTTCCCCTGAAATGGAAATCGAGCTTTTGTGCGCCCACCGGGCGGGCAAGGCTACAGACAAGTACCCGATAGAATGTTCTATATAAATTAAGGAGCGTGTTTTTATGACCCCGATGATCGTTGAACATCCGCTGCTGCAGCACAAGATCAGCCTGCTGCGCAACAAACAGACCGGCACCAAGGAGTTCCGTGACCTCGTTGGCGAGATCGCTACCCTGCTGTGCTACGAAGCTACCCGCGATCTGCCGCTGGAAGAGGTGGAGATCGAGACTCCCATTACCATGGCAAAGACCAAGGTGCTGGCAGGCCGCAAGCTGGCTCTGGTGCCCATCCTGCGTGCAGGCATGGGTATGCTGGACGGTATGCTGACCCTGCTGCCCGCTGCAAAGGTCGGCTTCATCGGCCTGTACCGCAACGAGGAGACCCTGCAGCCCGTGGAATACTTCTGCAAGCTGCCCCAGGATATCGCCGAGCGTGACGTTCTGGTTCTGGACCCCATGCTGGCAACCGGCGGCAGCGCCATTGATGCCATCACCCAGATCAAGAAGCACGGCGCAAAGCGCATCAAGTTCATCGGTCTGATCGCTGCTCCGGAAGGCATTGAGGCCCTGCACAAGGCTCACCCCGATGTTGACATCTACCTGGGCGCTAAGGACGACCACCTGAACGAGAACGGCTACATCGTCCCCGGCCTGGGCGATGCCGGCGACCGCATCTACGGCACGAAGTAAATCTGAATCAACAAAAAGTGGACGGTTCACACGAACCGCCCACTTTTTGTTTACTCAGATATTACCGCCCGCGGCCACCGCCGCCGCCATGGAAGGAGCCGCCGCCTGCGTGGAAGCTGCCGCCCCCGCCAAAGCTGCCGCCGGAGCGTCCGCCGCCCATGCCGCCGCCAAAAGAACCACCGCCGAAGCCGCCGCCCCCACGGGGAGGGCGCGGCCCGCCGCCGCGGGGCGGTCTTGGCCCGCGCGGGCCACGGGGGCCGCCGGGGCCCCAATCATCATACGGAGGTCTGCGCCGCCGTCTGCTGCCCAGGCCGTAGCCCAGCCCGAAACCGAAGAAGGGGCCAAACCCGCCGCCGCCAAAGCCGCGCCGGATGCCGCCGAAGATGGAGGTCAGGGCAAACACCACGATCACCACTGCCAGAAGGGTGAGGAAGGGCGATTGATAGGATGCTGCTGGGGCCTCATAGTAATCATTTCCGTTGTTATAACCATCCGTATTGCCGTTGCTGACCGTGCCGGTGGTCCCGCTCAGGGTCACACCGTAGAGATCGGCAATGGTGCTGGCCACATTGTTGGCACAGGTGGTCACAGCCGCGTCATAATCGCCCGCCGCGAAGGAATCCTCCATGGTCTGGGCAATGGCGCTGGCCTGCTTTTCCAGCGTGGTATTACGGAAGCCGTCACCGGTGGCAAGGTAATAGTCGCCATCGGCGTACTGCTGGGACTGCATGACCAGCAGGATCAGCACACCGTTGTTTTTGCTGGAGCTGCCCAGCCCCCAGGTGTTGGCGGCCTGCACGGCGTAATCCTCCGTAGATAAACTTCCCGTATAATCCACAGTCAATACGCCGATCTGTGCACCCTCGCACTGCTGGGTGAGCTGTGCATTCAGGTTCTCAATGGCCGTTTTGGTGCTGCTGCTCAGGATGTTGGCATCATCCACCACGCACTGACTGCTGGGCAGATCAGGCAGCTGGGCCTTGGTGGCCGCAAAGGCGGCGGGCACCAGAGCCGTCAGGCTGACGGTCAGCACCACGAACAGGGCGCAGATGCGGGCGGCAAATCGTTTCATCGTTTTCATGCGAAGGGTTCCACCTCCTGTACGCCGAACAGCCTGCCCAGCATACTGGCCGGGAAGCCGCCGACATCGTTCTGATACTCATACACTGCATCATTGTACTGCAGATTACCAATGACGGTGTCTGCGCTGTTGAACTGGCCGTACTGGCCCTGCACTGCCCCCATCTTCATGGGGTCTGCGGCCTGCTCCTGCATTTTTGCATAGAGCTGGTCGATCACAGTGCCCAAAGCCTCATTGGCCTGACAGAGGGCGTGCATGGCACTGCCCTGATAATAGGGCAGCGAGGTCAGGGACTGCTTTTTGCTGCCGTTCTGCACTGCTTCCAGGCAGGCAGAGAAATCATCCAGCGCTGCCTGTGCGGCCTGCACCTCGGCGCTGTCAACCCCCAGCGTGTTTGCGCCGGTGGTGATGATATTTGCCGCCGTGTTGGCACGGGTGGTCAGCTCCCCGCTCAGGGCATAACCGTTGTCGGCCGAAACGCCGGTGGTGAACCACTGGCGGGCCTCGTTATACTTCCCCCTGACCTTGGCACCGCCAAAGCCCACGAACGCCGCCAGCATCACCACCACGCTCAGCACAAGGGCTGTGCCCTGCTTTGCCAGTGCGGCGGGCAGCGCCTTTTCCAGCCCGGCCAGCTTATGCTGCAAGGGGGTCAGGCGCACTGCCTCGGTGTCCGGGCGCTTTGCCTCGCGGTAGCTGCCGCTGTCAAAGCCGCCGGGCGTTTGATTCTGTTCTCTGGAAAAATCAGCGTTTGCCATTTCAGCTCCGGATCTCCATCATCTTTTGTTTCAGCTCGTCCTCGATGCGGGTCAGCTCCTGCTCGGCAGCCACACGCTTTGCGCGGCCCTCGGTCTGGATCTTGTTCAGCTCGTCCAGGGTCTCGATCAGGCTCTTGTTGGTCTGCTGCAGGGTCTCGATATCCACCACGCCGCGCTGGCTCTCCTTGGCGGTCTCGATGGTGCCCATCTTGAGGGCATCGGCATTCTTCTTGAGCAGGTCGTTGGTCATGTCAGTCACGGCACGCTCGGCCTGCATGGCCTTCTGAGTGTGGGCCAGACCCAGCGCCAGCACCATCTGGTTCTTCCACAGCGGGATGGTGTTGACGATGGTGGACTGGATCTTCTCAGCCATCATGGTGTTGTTGTTCTGCAGCAGGCGGATCTGGGGGCCCATCTGCAGGCTGATGTTCCGGGTCAGCTCCAGATCGTACAGCTTTTTCTCAAAGCGCTCGCACTGGTCTGCCAGGTCGCGGGCGGCCTGAGCATCCTCGGGCAGGCCGGACTGCTTGGCCTTGTCCATGGCCTGCTGCAGCTCGTTTGCACGAACCTCTGCCAGCTTTTTCTTGCCGGCCAGGATATACATGCTCAGCTCCTTGAAGTAGGCCATGTTCAGCTCGTACATCTTATCCAGCATGGCGATGTCTTTCAGCAGCTGGACCTGATGGCTCTCCAGCATAGACTGAATGTTCTCCACGTTGGTCTCGGCCTTGTTGTACTTGGTCTTCAGGTTGTCCAGCTCATTGCCCTTCTTTTTGAAGAAGCCCAGAATGCCCTTCTGCTGCTCCTCATTGGCATCAAAGCTCTTCAGCTCCCCGATGAGATTGGTGATCATATCACCCACCTCGCCCAGATCCTTGGTGGATACCTTGGCCAGAGCAGCCTCGGAGAAATCGCCGATCTTCTTCTGGCAGGCGGAGCCATACTGCAGCACCTGCTGGCTGTTGGTGATATCGATCTTTTCCGCAAAGGAATCCACCATTGCCTGCTCCTCAGGGGTCAGCTGCACCTCCGGCTGCTGGGCCGCAGGGGCGGGCTCGGGCTTTTTCTCCTCCGCCGCCTCCGGGGTGGGGTCCAGCGTCAGGGTGGGCACTGCAGGAGCATCGAGATCGAAGTTCAGAGTGTTGTTGTCAGCCATTGTTGATTCCATCCTTTCCAATTACGACAGCGCCTGCCGCCTATCGGCGTGCGCTATTTTCTAACCGGTTTGCCAAGGGCTCCCCCCTTCGGGGGAGCTGGCAAAGCCGTCAGGCTTTGACTGAGAGGGTTGTTACAATCCCTGCCCTTTCAGCATATTCTGCAAAACGGTCAGGTCTGCCGAGAGGTCCATGCTCTCGGCAGCATACAGGGCATCCAGCTGATTTTCAAACGCCGTGGCAATGGAGGCGGCATTGCGCTCCACCTCCGCGCGGATGGAGGCGGCATTCTCGCCCCGCACCCCCTGCTTTGCCAGCTTGGCGTACTGCTGCAGCACGTTCACGGCATCGGGCAGATAGTAATTGGCGAACCGCCGCACCTGCTTTGCCTTGGCGGGGGTGGCTTCCACCGTTTCCACAATGGAGCGGCCCGCCTTTTCCATCCGGGTCATGGCGGCGGAGAGCTGCGGGTCCGGCAGGGCTTCGTTCAGGGCATGGAGGGTGTCCAGCTGCTGCTGCATCTCGGTCAGCATGGCATCCACATCGTCCACACCGGTATGGAAGGGCACTTCCGTCTCCACCACCCGGGGCGGGCAGATCTTTTTGGCCCCGGCAAAGGCCAGCACAGCCGCGCCCAGCGCCGCCAGCAGTGCCCACAGCCGATAGACCGGAAGCACAGCGCACAGCACCACAAATGCCAGCGCCGCCGCGTAGTACGGCAGGACACTGGGCTTCCGGGTGCGAATGATCTTGCTCATGGGTTCCTCCTTTTCCGGGAGCTGCGCCCCCTGTATCTTCCATAATAAATCCTTTTCCGGCGGGGCGCAAGCGTTTCACGAATTATTTACAGGTTTGAAATCGAAATGTCAAACCTCTCAGGCGCTTGCGCGCCAGCTCCCCTGATAGGGGAGCCCCTGGCATATCGGGTAAGTCCGCGCGGCATTCAAGGCAGGATCCAGTTCGCCAATTCTTTCTGCCAGATCTCCCGTAATTTTTCCGGCCTGCAGGCGGCATTGGCGGGGCTGGTGCTGGGCAGCCTGACCGCCGGGATGCCGCTGACCGGCTCGAGATACTTTGTATAGATCTTATATGCCGTGGCCCCGTTGCAAAAAACAGCCTCAATGGGCGCTTTTGCCAGCAGACCGGCAATATCATTGGGCACCACGTCCCGGATGGACGCATCCGACGCGCCGGTGATGGTACAGCTTTCCAGCGTATCCCACAGGGCCAGCCCGTGGCGCAGGATGATCTGCTTTTTTGCTTCGATGCCCTCCCGGGCGGGCACAGGCTCCCCGGTCAGGGCCGCCAGCATGGGCCAGAAGCGGTTTTGCGGGTGGCCATAGTAGAAGGACATTTCCCGGCTCTTGGGGCTGGGCCAGGTGCCCAGGATCAGCGCCCGGCTGTGTTCGTTGTAGACCGGTGCAAAGCTCACTGCTTTTCCTCCGCAGCTTCCATCTGGCCCCAGGGGGAGCCAAGTTCATGGCCCGAGGGCTCCGCACGGGGGCCGTTGAACCACAGCTCCTCAATGAGGGCGGCAAGGCCGTCCTCCCGCACATCCCCGATGATGCGGTCTGCGGCTTCCTTGGCATCGTCTGAACCGTTGGCCATGCAGCAGCCCAGTCCCGCCGCCTTCAGCATCCCCACATCATTGGCGGAATCGCCCGCCGAAACGGCATCGGCCAGCGTCAGGCCCACAGTTTCACACAGGTCAGCCAGACCTACCCCCTTATCAATGCCCTCCCGGACAATATCATAGCAGTGCCAGCTGCCCTCCCGCACAGCACCCACCATCATAAAACGGAGGTTCAGGTGGCCGTACTTCCGGTTGAACGCCTCCAGCGCCTCATCGGGCAGGCAGGCAAAGGCGGCATGGGGCATATCGATGAGATGGCGGTCCTGATCCTCGCCGTCCTTGCAGGTCAGGCCGCTGCCGCTCAGCTGGGCGTAGAACTCCCGGAGGCTCTCGTATTCGCAGTAGGCATAGTATCCGTCCCGGAAATTGAACTGCAGAGGGTAGTTGTAATCCTCGCAGAAATCCACCAGTGCATACATTTCCTCATTGGTCATCGGGTGCTCGGCGATGATTGCACCGTCCCTGTCCACCACGCAGGCTCCGTTGTTGGTGATGGCGTAGTCGAACCGGATGCCGCCCAGCTGCTGCTTGTTGATCACGCAGTAGCCGCGGCCGGTACTCAGCACAAATTTGCTGCCTGCGGCCTGCATCTTTTTCACGGCCTTGACCACCGCCGGGCGGGGGCAGGGCTCACCAAAGGGAACAAGGGTATTGTCGAAATCGCTTGCCAGAAGTTGATACTGCATAGTTTTCTCCCGAGACCCTCTCCGCCATCCCAGCTTCTCAGGCAAGAGTCTGCTGAACTTTTTCAAGAGCCGCAATTGGCTCCCCCCTTCGGGGGAGCTGGCAAAGCCGAAGGCTTTGACT
>OHTM01001021.1_pt1 | contig 10634 bp, 10 predicted proteins | sample 1578951 | NCBI WGS metagenome assembly OHTM01 (sample SAMEA3879605, study PRJEB24766) | human gut metagenome | biome: human-associated habitat; feature: feces | place: USA | collected 1985/1987
ACAGATGCAAATAGTTTAGATGTATTATGTGTTTAAATGGGCGTATTTGTAAAATAAGGCCGGATATCTAGTGTGCGAGATGCTCGGTTTTTATTAAACATAAAGTGATAAGGAGGCTTTCACAATGAAGAAGTTCAAAAAGCTTGTAGCCACTGCGCTTGTTGCGGTTATGGTTCTGACGACTATGGCGCTTTCGGCATCTGCCGGCATCGTGTTCTGGCATGGCAACGAGAGCAAACGCTGCTATGCAAGCACAACACAGGACACGACAACCAAACTGATTGGTGCGCAGATCACCTGGCAGGTAAAAAGCGGAAACATTCAGTATGGGGACAGGATCGAAAATCGAGGAGCTGAGGCCAAAAGCAGATCGAGTTACCTGATTTTCAAATCTGGTCAGTCATTTGGGTATTACTGGATTGACGGGACGAAGTACAATTGCACCGCATGGATGCCCTTTGATTTTTAAATTAAGCTAGGTTGTGCCACGGCAGTTCATTTCGCACACGTTCAATGCAACTGCCGTGGCATTTTTGGCGTAGCATGATCAGAATTGATTCATTGAATTTCCTATCGATGATGCAATGGAGGTTGGCATATGGAAACCGCAATTCAGACAAAGGATCTTACAAAGGAATACCGACAGGGCAAAAATATTGTGATGGGCGTTGATGTTAATATCAGCGTTGCGTCCGGGGAGTTCACTTCGATCGTGGGGAGAAGCGGATCCGGCAAGTCAACGCTGCTTCACTTGCTAGGCGGTATTGACCAGCCTACAGCGGGGAGCGTCCTAATCAATGGAATCAATATCAATCAGTTGCAGGATGCTGCGCTCACAAAATTCAGAAGCAAACACATCGGTTTTATTTTTCAAAGCTATAATCTGATCAATGAATTGACTGTTTTGGAAAATATTCGTTTGCCGTTGGATTTGGGCAAGATGGCATATGATAAGGATTACGAGGCTGAAATTATCACATTACTTGAGCTTGAAGAGCGGCTGAAGTTTTACCCCTATCAGTTGTCTGGAGGGCAACAGCAGCGTGTTGCAATTGCGAGAGCACTGATTACGAAGCCTGCGATCATTTTGGCTGACGAGCCGACTGGGAACTTGGATAAGCAGTCCGGCGATTCCATTTTTGAATTTATGATTAAAACAAATAAAAACTTGCATCAAACTTATGTGATGGTAACGCATAATCTGGAACTCGCCAATCGTACAAAACGGATTCTAACCATTGACGATGGGAAAATTGTTGACGACAAAGGTCTGCTTTAAGGTGTTTTTTCCAATCTGCTGAAAGATTCATCACGATGATGTAGAAGGAGATTCTATGAAACAGATATTACGTCTTTCATTCAAAGACACCTTTCGCTCGAAGAATTCGGCGCTTCTGGCTTTTGGAATCCTGTTTTCCTTTTTGGTGCCGATTGTGATTTTTACCGTTTCCAATTCTTTTATGAATGGTGCGCTTGAAAAATCTTTTCAAGTATATGGATATTTTGATGATATCCTTTACCATGCAGAGAAGCAGGCCGGCGGCTTGCAAAATACGCGGAATGATATAAAGGAAGCCATTCCCACAGAGGGCATCGAACAGGTAGGAACCGTATCCGTATTTCGCCAGGATGAGGCTGGTAAAGCAGAATTGACGATCGGCTATATGGATGAGGCGGCGATTGATTTGAGTAGCATGAAGCTGCTGGAGGGCAGGCTGCCACAGCATAGGGGGGAGCTGGCGCTCTGTAATTCCCTTATCTATCAGTTCCCTGAATTAAACAAATTAGGAGAAACTATTACGGTTGGGGATCAAAGCTATACGCTGGTCGGCCTGATCAGCGACTATTCCGCCAGATGGGAAAAGCCGAAAAATGGAGAAGCTCTTTTACCCAATGCGCTAATCAGCCTAGAAGAAGCGCAAGAAAATCCGGCTGTTTACCAGCGCCATTTGCTCCTGGATACATCAACCGCTTTCGGACAGGCCGATTATCATAACATACCCAATCTTGTCGCCAATGCGAACCGTGCTGTAAATGATCGAAGCGAAAAATATACAGTTCCTACAGCAGTGGTGATTTTAACGTCAATATGCTCCTTTTTTCTGAATATCTATATCTTTACCTATTTTATTGATAGCCAGCAGCGTAAGCTTGCAATTTTTAGATGCCTGAATATGACAAAGGCGGACAGTGTTGCTTTTATTCTGTTTAAAATTGTGATTTTGCTGGTTTTAGCCATACCTTTGGGGCTGATGCTTGGGTATGGTATATCCTGGATTGCCGTATTTTTATTTAACCGTTTTATCGGGCTCGATCATAGTATCGCTCTATCTGGGAAGGCAGTTGGAATCAGCATTTTCATCTGTGTGGTAACAGTGTTTTTGGGTAGCTTATGGAGCATCAGAAAGATAAACCGCCTTTCTCCAATCAGCCTTTTTTCTCCTGCTGATACAGAACAATTACATAGAGAAAAATCTTCGGGAAAAAAGTATCGAAAAACAGGCCTGTCGCATCTAGCGTTTCTGGATTTGAAATCGCATTTGAAAAAATCGATTATTGTGGCTTTGCTGATTGCATGCTGCCTGTCTCTGTTCAATTTTTATTCTGTTTATATTAAAATATTTTCTTCGCAGATGCAGGAAGGGCGCGGCGAGATGTCCCATGATTTCGATTATGAATTCCTTACCAATCAGTCTATTACAGACACTTCGTATGTGGATGATCAGGGAGATTTGAACCGTGTGGTAATAGTCCCCGATGATCAGGCAAAAATTTATGTACCTGATTATAAAAAGATTATTTCGAATGATATAACGGATCAATTAAAAAGAAATCCCCAAATCCGCATGGTCAACGAGTATTTAGATTCAAACGAACTTTATTTGCTGGATGCGCCCAGCGCAGAAGAAGATCCATATAACAGCTGTTATATGAACGATGCCGAGATGAATGCCTCTTTAAAAGATCTTTTTAATATTACGTTGCCGACACGATCCGTTCAATATCTAGGGTATTCAGAGGAAGAATTAAAATCAATGGAACAATATGTGATGAGCGGATCAATCAATGTTGAGAAGATTCGGAGTGGTGAGGAAGTTATTCTGATGGTTCCCACCTATGAGTTTGTTCAAATGGATGGATATTCTCAGCAGAATTTTTTAACACCAGAAGAGTATACCGGCGTTGAGGGCCAGTTTAAGGAATCCCATTACGCGGTAGGCGATGTGCTGCATCTCATACAATTAGTCCCTAAAAATACAGGTATGAATGGCTATATCACTGAAGAGCAGGCTCGCTCCAACCTGGTGCGAAAGGATGCTTCTGTAAAAATTGGCGCAATTATTTATCAGCGTATTGCTTGGTTTGATACGCTCAGCGTCCCACCAATGGCATATACGCTCATCGGGGCGAATGAATCCTTCCAATCATTAAATATCGCACCAACCCATTCACGCATCAGAATTTCCTTAAAACAGGGGGTCTCCTATCAGGACTTCGAGCCGGAAATACAATATTATGCAGGCCTTCTCAAAGGGTTTGATTTTCGTAATAATGCGGCAGAGCAGGAGGAATTCCGAGAGCTTCAGATCATTTTGAAGGTATTATATCAAACGCTGGTCGGCATGATGGCGCTTGTGATTATTATCATTTTGATTATCGAGGAAAGGATAGAATTATTTAGCAAAAGGAAATATTACGCACTGCTTCGCCTAAACGGCTTAAGCCTGCCGCGGCTGAAAGGGCTAATTGCATTGAAATCTGTTTATTTTGCCCTGTGTGGCATCTTGCTTTCGGTTCCTGCCGTATACGCTACCATCCAGATCGTATTCGGCAAAATGGATGATATCGCAACTTTTATTAATCCATTGGAAATTTTATGTTCATTCTTGCTTGTTTTTGTCGTTACTCTCTGCACATCGGTTACTTCTATCCGCTATTTAAAAAAGCATGGAATTACACAGCTGATGTTTGATTAAATTAGCCCAATGCAACGGGAGGTGATCAGATCACAAAAAACGAATGCTGAAAAAGAGATTCATCCGGTTCAAAACAAAGAAAGGAGAAAAGTCGTAATGAAAAAGCATCCGATTGGCATCAAAAAGTTTCTGGCCGCGCTTATCGCTATTCTCATGCTGCTCTCTCTATCGGTTTCAGGGTTTGCAGCGGGCGGCGCAAATGGTTCTGTGGTTACAACGGCAGACATTGAGACATGCATTGAAAAGCATTACGGATTTCTGATGCGCCACTTCCTAGAGCATTCTGAGATATATGGGGTGGAGCTTGCCGATCCCTCCGAACTATCGTTGTTATCTCCGGTGGCTTTCAGGAATGCTGAAGGGGGTGGGAGCAATGCGCAAGTGGTTTACCTCCCTGTTGTGGATGGAACCAATCAGGTAGCAGCGATTTTCACTGTTATGAAGGAAAATGGGCGGATTTCTGCCACCTTGGGAACAGATTTTGCACCGCTTTTGAATCAAGCAATTGACCAAAATGAATTGGAGGTATTGCTGCTACAGGACGGAGATACTCTGCTGGCTGTTTCCGCCGAGGGCGATGTTTTTACCTTGCATGGCCGAAATACAGGGCCAAACAGCGCTTACCGCTCTCCGATAGAATCATCTATGTTATCGTTTGATCTCGATTCTGACGAGGCGGTTCTGCGGCTGGGCGAAATCAATGAACCCTTTACGGCCTTAGCGGATAACGCCCTGCGAGAACAGGAGGAGCAGGATCGTGAATCCAATACGCTTCGATCTAGCCCGGCGATAACAGGAGAAAACTATCTTTCCAATTATCGGCCTTATGATATTGTGGATCAAAACGTGGATGGCCGGCAGCACGGATTGTGCTGGGCAGCGGTGGTCGCCTCCATGTGCAGATATGAAAAACCGGATACTTGGGGCACTCTTACGGCACAAAACGTAGCGGATTATATGGGGATCGGTTACGATGACGGCGGTACGAATAACGAGGCAAAGTCGGCTTTAGAGCATTATCTGGGCTCGCCCTATGTGCCGACTATCAAAAATGTTCTTTCTCAAGCCGATATCATAACGGTTATCAATAATATTGATCCTGCGTACCTGCAATGCAGAAGGCCAAATGGATTTCTGCGTTATGAATACCATGCGGTAGCTCTCACCGGCTATCTGTTTTCGGATACACAGACTGCCGTCCAAATTATGGATCCGGCTTATGAATGCTTTAAGCTCGCATCGTATAATGGGAGCAATTGGACATTCCCGTTTGGCACATATACATATACTTGGATAAAGACAATACGGCTTTTATACAACGTTTAATTTTAAGGAAAAAGGGCCCGTTGCAAAATGTTTATCATTCTGCAACGGGCCCTTTTAGAATTATTTCTCATTTTTAGAAAACATGTGGGCTTATCATTCGACCTTGGTGCATGCGCGTTTGTTATTTTGCCTGGAACAGCAACAGCATGAAGCCCGCCGCAACTGCGGAACCGATCACACCCGCTACATTCGGGCCCATTGCGTGCATGAGCAGGAAGTTGGTGGGGTTGGCTTTGCGGCCTTCCTTTTGGGCGACACGCGCCGCCATCGGAACAGCGGAAACACCAGCCGCGCCGATCAGGGGGTTTACCTTGCCTTTTGTAATGTAGAACATCAGCTTGCCCAGAAGCACGCCGCCTGCTGTAGAGAACGCAAAGGCGACAAGGCCGAGGCCTACAATGGCAAGCGTCTGCACCTTTAGGAAGGTTGCGCCGTTGGCTGTTGCGCCAACGGAAACGCCGAGCATGATCGTAACGATATTGCAAAGCGCGTTCTGCGCCGTATCGTTGAGGCGGTCGGTCACGCCGCTTTCGCGGAAGAGGTTGCCGAGCATCAACATGCCGATCAGCGGGGCAACATCCGGAATCAGTAGTACACAGATTACAGTTACGATAATCGGAAAGATGATCTTCTCCGTTTTGCTGACCTTGCGCAGTTGCTCCATTTTGACCTCACGCTCTTTTTTGGTGGTCAGCAAACGCATGATCGGGGGCTGAATTAGCGGGATGAGCGCCATGTAGGAATAGGCGGCAACCGCAATTGGGCCAAGCAGTTCAGAGGCGATCCGGGTGGCGAGGAAAATGGCCGTAGGGCCGTCCGCTCCGCCGATAATGCCGATTGCGGCCGCCTGTGCAGGCGTAAACAGGCCGGTTGCAATCGAGATGACAAAGGCAACATAGATGCCCAGCTGCGCCGCGCCGCCGAGCAGGAGGCTCGAGGGGTTTGCAAGCAGAGGACCAAAATCCGTCATGGCGCCAACACCAAGGAAAATTAAGCAGGGGAATACGCTGCTCTTAACGCCCTGATAAATGATATACAACACGCCGGATTCCAGCAGTGTCGGCCCCGGCTGCATGAGCCCGGCCTCGGGCAGATTCGCCAGCAGCATGCCGAAGGCAATCGGAAGCAACAACAGCGGTTCAAATTTTTTGACGATTGCCAAAAACAGGAAGATGAAAGATACACCAATCATCACGGCCTGCTGCCACGTCAGTGCCATAAAGCCGGAGCTTTCGATCAACTGTTTAAAAATTTCTAAGATATTCATGCGGAATTCCCTCCGCTTAACCGATAACCGCGAGCACGTCGTCTGTCGAAACGGTGCTGCCCTTGGAAACGAGAATCTGCTTGACGGTGCCGTCAGCAGGGGAGACGATATCGTTTTCCATCTTCATGGCTTCCAGAATGAACAGCACGTCACCGGCTTTAACAGCCTGACCAACCGATGCCTTTACGTCTAAAATCGTGCCGGGCATTGGGCACACAGCGTTTGTGCCATCTGCCGGAGCGGCAGGCGCAGCGGGTGCAGCGGGTGCAGCGGCAGGGGCAGGGGCGGCAGCAGGAGCAGCGGGAGCGGCCACAGGGGCGGGAGCTACCGCGGGGGCAGCGGCAACCGGAGCGCCTGCCATGGGGGCGGTTGTAACGCTGTTGACGATTGCCTGGCCCTCTTCCACTTCGATCTCGTACTTTTTACCGTTTAATGTGACCATGTATTTCATTTTGAGTTCCTCCTCTTAGTCAATCGCTTTTATCGATTTGATGATGAGCCTATCGGCTGGGATACCGGTCTTGTCACTGATGATTGCCAGAAGCACCGCTTGTGTTTTGCTGTCAACGGTAACCTGACGGATGGATTGAAAATGCAGCCGCTCGAGCGGAATACCAGTTTGATCGCTGACGATTGCCATTAGCATGGCGGCGGTTTGCTCATCCGTATCGACGAGCAGGATTCCGTTTTCAATCACTGCCGGGGGAGCTGTTACAGCGGCGGGGGCGGCCTGGATGGGGATGACCTGCGGCGTCTCCACCGGCTGTACAGCGGCTTTATTATCGCGCGCGCCCTTGTGTTCCAAAAGCCGGATTGCCTTGGAGAGCAGCATGATGATAACGGCCAGGAGCGCAAGCTCGATTAAAACAACTGCAATCCCTACGAGCGCGATCAAGAGGGAATCCCCAATTGTAATGGTCTGATTTGCCAGCATAGGGCATTAGCCTCCTTATCAGTCAATTTGCTCGATGGAATAGGAGAAGGTGTTCTTTTCGCGTATTTCGCGATTGTCAAAGAACTTTTCCGCCTGCGCGGGGAATGCGATATAGGAAAGAACATCCTCATCGGATTTGGCACGCTCGCCGAGCTCAGCCTTCGCCTTTTCAAAACCGGGCTCCAACAGGTCGGCATAGCGCACGGTAACTGGCTTTTCATCGCCGAGAATTTTTTCTTGGATTTCCCTGTTGATTTCGCCTGGAGCGCGGCCGTACTCACCGTGCAGATAGGCCTTGATCTCTTTGGATACATTTTTATACCGCTCGCCCGCAAGCACGTTTGCCGTTGCCTGCACGCCTACCATCTGGCTCATCGGCGTGACCAGCGGCGGGTAGCCGAGATCTTTACGCACGCGCGGCACTTCCGCGAGCACTTCATCAAGCTTATCAAGTGATTTCTGCGCGGTCAGTTGGGCGACAAGGTTGGAGAGCATGCCGCCGGGCACCTGATAAACCAGCGCGTCTGTCTCTGTGGAGAGCACTACGGGGTTTAAAAGGCCGCTTTCCAGCGCTTGTGCGCGGATCGGCTTGAAGAAATCGTTGATTTCCTTGAGCTTTTTATCGTCGAGCGATACTTCATAGCCCTCCTGGCGCAGCGCATAAGCGAGCGTTTCGGTAGCGGGCTGAGCTGTGCCGCCTGAGAAGCAGGAGATGGCGGTGTCAATCACATCCGCACCGGCTTCCACAGCTTTTTGCAGCGTGAGCGGGCCAAGGCCTGTGGTGCAGTGGGTATGCACGACGATCGGAACCTTTACATTCTCTTTCAGGGCCTTCACGAGGTCATAGCCCTCCTGCGGGCCCATAATTCCGGCCATATCCTTGATGCAGATGGACTGCACGCCCATCTTCTCCATCTCTCTGGCCATTTTAACGTAGGCGTCCAGCGTGTGAATGGGGCTAATCGTGAAGCAGATTGTGCCGCTCGCATGCGCCCCTGCCTTAAGCGTTTCATCCACAGCAACTTCGATGTTGCGCAAATCGTTGAGCGCATCGAAGATGCGGATGATGTCAATGCCGTTTTCCACACTCTTGCGCACGAATTTACGCACGACGTCATCCGGATAATGCTTATAGCCCAGCAGGTTCTGGCCCCGGAGAAGCATTTGCAGCTTGGTGTTTGGGCAGGCTTCACGGATGGTGCGCAGCCGTTCCCACGGATCCTCGCCCAGATAGCGAAGGCAGGAGTCGAATGTGGCGCCGCCCCAGCACTCAAGGGAATAGTAGCCGGCTTCGTCGAGTTTGCCAAGAATTGGTTTGAACTCGGAAAGCGGCATACGCGTTGCGATCAGGGACTGATTCGCGTCGCGCAGAACCGTTTCGGTAAACTGTACTTTCATTTTGTAACCTCCATACGTCCCAGATAAAAAGTAACGGCAGGCTCGCAAGGAGGGGCAAAGCCCGCAATTCCTGTGGAAACTGCCATTATGGGGCGGCAAACGTCCTGCCTGATCAGAACCAGACGATGAGAGACCAGCCCCAAACTGACCCATTCTATTTTATCCGAAATGCAGAGGATTTAATTGCGGATTTCAAAAAATAAAGAAATGATTGTTAAATCCTTAACCAATGTTTTTTGGAAAATTGCGGCGGTTTTTGGTGGAGTTGATAAAAGGGGAGTGAAAACGGGCAGAAGCGCTTTGTTTAGCTGCATGAGGCGGATGATTTTTTTGCCAGACAGGCCGGAAAAATAGAATCGCCGCGCTGGAAACCAATGTTTCCGGCGCGGCGGCAGTTCGGCTGGTTTTATTGTTGCGTTTGGTCAGGGTTCGGCGTTTCCGGCGCTGTTCCGGCATTCGGCCCGGACGGCTTCGGATCGGACGGAGCGCCCAGCAGCGCAATCAGCCGGGCGTTCTGCGCTTTCAGCTCAGCGAGCTGCTCCTGCATTTCATGGAGCTGGCTTTCGGTCTGAATAGCGCGTAGCTCGTGCTTTTCTTCTCTCGCGGTCCAGCCGAAGCCATAATACAAAACGGCCAGGAGAATGGGTGCGGTGCCGATCGCGGCGCCGAAGATGGATTCGCTGATTGATAGGCCAATGAGAAAAGAAAAAACAAAAACAAGTATAGCTGTAAGCAAAAAAGCGAACGTAAATCGCATGCCTTTCAGCACCCCCTTTGTTATATTAAGATACTTTGCATGGTAATCCGTAGTAGGTTGTACCGATACTCGGTGCCAGTGAGAAGGTAACACCAGGATATTTTCCTCCCGTTGACCAGCTAAAGGAAAGATCAGATGAAATGCGTAAACGGGTATGCGCGTATTTTAAAGTAATATGAAAAGAATTGGTACTGTTGTTTTTTGATTCCCCAAGGCCACAGATTGTAATTTGGAAGCGTGTATAAATAATTTGACCGCCTGATAAAACGGCATCTGACGGTAGATGAAATTTGTAATAAAAACCGTCGTGGAAACGCTCAACCGTATGGGCATCCCATTCTTACGACTCACTTCTCTGGTAAGTTTTATTCGTTGCGGCATAGCGCTCCGTATAATCCGCTGTCCAAAAGATCCGTAGTAATGCCTCGTTCCGTTGACTGTGTGCATATATGTATGCCCATTCTCACATAACCGTCGTAGCTGGATGGCGGTTCTTCCGTACCGCCGTAATCTTCGCTAGGGGCGCGCAGCTGGCGGTTTTGTTTTGAGGCTTCTTCCATGACGGCAAGCTCAAAAGATTCTTTTCATTTGTATTTTCTGCCCGGATGGCGTCTCTTTGATATACTGCGTTATTACTTCAAATGCAGAGCCGCCCTCCATCGCATCCAGAATCGCTTCAAAGGCCGGGTCGTTTTCCCGTGTAAAGCCTGTCTCCTTCAAGATCTGCCGATTCATTTCCCTTTTGCTCAAGCCCTGCTTTGCAAGAGAGGATTGCATCGCCTGGTAATTTTGTGGGCTGACGGACTGTTTGACTGTGTACCCATCCATTTGGGTGCGGATGTAGTTTACCGCTTTATCTTTTTGAAGGGCCGCCGCGCCGCCGGGCAAGGTGAACGTACACAAGAGAAGCACCGCCGCGATCAGGCTGGAAAATGTTTTAAAATGTCTCTTCACCCGTTGTTCCTCCTTCACAAT
>OHTM01001025.1_pt1 | contig 10596 bp, 7 predicted proteins | sample 1578951 | NCBI WGS metagenome assembly OHTM01 (sample SAMEA3879605, study PRJEB24766) | human gut metagenome | biome: human-associated habitat; feature: feces | place: USA | collected 1985/1987
CGCCGGTGGCCGTCTCAAGGGCGCGGATGTTGCGGCCCTCGCGGCCGATGATGCGGCCCTTCATCTCGTCGCTGGGCAGCGGGACGACGCTGACGGTGGTCTCGCTGCAGTGGTCAGCAGCACAGCGGCTGATGGCCTGGCCGATGAGGTTGCGGGCGATGCCGTCGCAGTTCTCCTTCAGATCGGTCTCGTAGGCGGCGACGCGGATGGCCTTCTCGTGGGTCAGCTCCTCGTCCACCTTGTGCAGCAGCACTTCGCGGGCGTCCTCCTGGCTCAGGCCGGCCAGCGTTTCCAGACGCTCCATCTCCTTGGCGCGCAGGGCATCGACCTCGGCCAGATGGGCCTCGGCCTCCTCGTGCTTCTTTTTCAGCTCTTCCTCGCGCTTTTCCAGAGCCTCGGTCTTGCGGTCGAGGGCAGTTTCCTTCTGGTCGATGCGGTTCTCCTGGCGGCTGATCTCCGCACGGCGCTGCTTGATCTCTTTATCGGCCTCTGCCTTCTGGGCATCGACCTCGGCTTTCAGGCGGAAAGCCTCATCCTTTGCTTCCAGAATGGCTTCCTTGCGCTTCTGGTCGGCGGTCTTGATCGCTTCGTTCACCAGCCGGGTCGCCTCGGCCTCGGCGCTGCCGATCTGGGCCTCTGCGGTCTTTTTACGGTTGTTGTAACCAATAAAATAGCCCGCAGCTGCGGCAGCGACAGCAACGATCAATGCCACGATCACTCCGATCACGGTCATTGTTCTTCACTCTCCTTAACAGTCAAATTTTGCTTTAACAGGCAGGAGACGCTGTGCGGCCGAACGCGGGCCAGACATCAATCAAATTTTCAACGCAAAAGAGGCCAACAAGAACAGACGCAGAGAAAAATCTTCCTGTGCGGTAGGTCTGGTGCAGCTTTTCGATTTACAAGATGTGCTTATAAAAACGGGCAGATGAAGCCCCATTGAAATATCTGGTCGCGGAATGTTCCGCCTGCAGCGTCTTAGATTCCATACTACTTCTTATATTACGAAACATTTTGCACAATGTCAAGGAGAAGTAAGGCCGAAAGCGGAAATTATTTTTTTATTTATTCGAGATACATCCGGCGCAGGCGCATCAGGCGGGCCGGAGTGAGGCCGTATTCGGCTTCCAGATAGGCGTCGGCACTGCCATAGCGCTCCCGGATGATGCCCAGCACGAAGGGAACAGACTCCGGGTGGACGCCGAACACGCCGAGGTAGAAGTCCTTCCGGGCAGGGTCAGCAGCGATCTCCTCAGCGTGCTCGGCCCAGACGGCTTCCAGCTCCGGCCTGCGCCAGATGTTCGTCTTCTCAAAATCTTCGGCGATGGTCTTGTCCGACGCGCCCAGCGCCAGCAGGATGAGCATGGCGGCCACGCCGGTGCGGTCCTTGCCCGCCGAGCAGTGGAAGAGCACCGGCGTCTCACCGGCTTCCAGCGCACGGAACAGCTCCTTGTACGCCTTGTTGCCGAAGAGCATCCGCTCGTACATGGCGTCCGCCATCCGACGGCCCTCGTCGGGCATTCCCTTCAGCAGGTTCTCCCGGTCTTCGGGCGAAAAGTCCACCTCTTTGCCGTTCTCAAGACAGAGGCCGCAGATGCGTACCAGCCGCGCGCCGTCCGGCACGTAGTCGGGCGTCTCGGCAGCTTCGGCCTCGCTGCGCAGATCGAGGATGAGGCGCAGGCCCAGACTGTCCAGCAGCTTCCGGTCAGCCTCGCTGGTGAGTTTCCACGTCGGGATGCCCCGGTAAATTTGTCCCCACTTGATGTGCTTGCCCTCATCGGCCTCGTAGCCGCCCAGCTCGCGGAAGTTGTGTCCGCCCTCAAAGGGCAGCTGAGTGCCGGGGGCAGGATGTACCACGGCGGGCTTTGCCGCCGCGCTGGACAGAACGGGCAGGTTATAGAAGGGCTTCGCCGACCGTCCGCGCCGGGGCGGCAGGCTGGCCGCACCGCCCAGCACCTCCATCAGGTAGCTGCGCAGCAGGTCGATATAAGCCGAAGCATGGTCGCGCCGCTGCAAAAGTGAAACGCAGAGGGGCGGCAGGTCTTCCAGCAGAACGTCCCGCACCCGGTCCAGCTCCCGCCGCGCGCCCGGCTCGTACCGGGTCAGGCAGGTGCAGAGCTGCTCCTGCACGAGGTAGTACGCCTGATAAAAGCTGGGGCCTATCTCAGCGTTGGGCGCAAAGCCCGCCCGGGCGCAGGCCTCCCACAGCGGGGCGAACAGGTCCTGCCGCAGGCTGGGCAGAAGGACCCGCTGGTTCCGCAGCTCGGCCAGCGGCACACTCTCCTTCTCCCAGAAGGGGTGGCCCCGCGGCACCAGCAGGCAGGCCGGGTCGGCCCGCAGGGTTGTGCGGGCCAGCACCGGTGCGGCACAGCCCAGGTCCATCACAAGGCCCGCATCCAGCTCGCCCTGCTCCACGCCCTCGGCCACGGCGTCGTTGTCCAGCAGGCGGAACCGCATCTCGATGTGGGGGTACTGCTGGCGGAACTTGTCCAGCTGGGTCTCAAGGCCGGGCAGATAGTCCGGTACCAGCGAGACGCTGATGCCGATGCGCACCGGCTGGGCCGACTGTATCTCGGCGTGGAGCGCCGCCTGCATCTGCTGGAACTGCTCCACCACCGGCGCGGCATGGCGCTGCAGGCTCACGCCCCGGTCGGTGAGGCTGAGCCTGTGGTGGGCGCTGAGGAAGAGCGGCCCGCACAATTCGGCCTCGAGGGCCGAGATGCTCTGACGCAGGGCCTGTCGGGATAAAAACAGGCGCTGGGCCGCGCGGGTGTAGTTCATCTCCTCGCAGAGGACCAGAAAATAATGCAGCTGGCGGATGTCCATCGTTTCCTCCTGAATCTTAGAGTGGTATGGGTAAAGAATACCGCCTTTTGGCCGGATTGTAAAGCCGCTGGAAGTAAAATCCCGCTTTTTCCCCGCTATTGACACCGGGCTTTCCCGCGTGTAAGATAAAGGAAAGGAGGCTCTGCCCATGAAACATAACACTCCGGCGCAGGAGGTCAAAAGCCTCGGGACGCTGTTTTTCACCTTTTTCAAAATCGGTCTGTTCACCTTCGGCGGCGGCTACGCCATGATCGCCCTGCTGGAAGAAGAATTCATCCAGCGCCGCAAATGGCTGGACAAGGACGAATTCCTCGACATGACCGCCATTGCGGAATCCACCCCCGGACCGGTGGCCATCAACAGCGCCACCTACCTCGGCTACAAGCTGGCCAAAGTTCCCGGCGCGGCCACGGCCACCGTGGCTGTCTGCCTGCCGTCCTTCCTCATCATCTACGCCATCTCGCTGTTTTTCGAGCAGTTCACCCAGCTCACCGTTATCGCCAACGCCTTCAAGGGCATTCAGGTCTGCGTCATCTACCTCATCTTCTCGGCAGGCGTGCGGATGCTCAAATCGCTGGACAAGTCGCTCTTTGCCATCGGCGTTTTCGCCGCCGTCATGCTGGTGATGGTGGGCCTCTCGCTGGCCGGTGTCAGCGTCTCGTCCATCCTGCTCATCCTTCTCAGCGGTGCGGCAGGCGTGGCTGCATGGCTCATCGGCCGCAGAAAGGAAGGGAAGTAAGATGTTTCTGAAATTATTCCTCACCTTTCTGGAGATCGGTGCCGTCTCCTTCGGCGGCGGCTACGGCATGATCTCCCTCATCCGGGAGAAAGTCCTGCTCAACGGCTGGCTCTCTGAGGCCGAGTTTCTGAGCTTCATCGCGGTGTCGGAGTCCACACCCGGCCCGCTGGCCGTCAACATGGCCACCTTCATCGGTGCATCGCAGGGCGGGGTGCTGGGGGCGCTCTGCGCCACGCTGGGCGTCGTTCTGCCGTCCTTTTTCATCATCCTGCTCATCGCAGCCCTCATTCACGACCTGCTCAAGTACGCCGGGGTCGAGGCTTTCCTCTCCGGCGTCCGGCCCTGCGTCGTGGCCCTCATCCTCTCCACGGCCCTCACCATGGGACTGAGCACCCTGCTGGGCATCTCCACCGCCGCTGAAACGCCCTCGCCCGCATGGCGGGGCATTGGCATCCTTGCAATTCTGGCCATCATCCGGCTGGTCTGGCAGAAAGCCAGAGGCAAAGCCCCTTCGCCCATCGGGATGATCCTGCTCTCGGCGGTGCTGGGCGCAGTTTTATACCAATAAAAAAGAACGGCATCTGAGCTTTTCTCCGATGCCGTTCTCTATTTTGCTCTTCTGAAATCCGATTCACAGACCCGGCCATTCTGGGCCAGAACGCGGCGCAGGACCTGCATCACGCCGGAGCTGGTGTTGGGCGGCGCGAGGAATGGCACCTCCTCCCGGAGAGCGAGCGAGCCGTTCTCCATGAGGAAGCCGTACTTTGCCGCCTTCAGCATCTCCGCGTCGTTGAAGGTGTCGCCGAACGCCATCATGCCCTCGGGCAGGACGCCGTCGGCATGGATCTTCTCGATCTTCGGTGCCGTCGGGTCGGCGAAATCCGCAAAGAGCACCCCGCCCACGGCGCTGGTCAGCTGGTCCAGCAGGCCGCTGGGCTTGCCGAAGTAGGTATTCTCCGCAAACTGGCAGATGCGGGCCAGCGCAGGGGCGTCCAGGCCGCAGCCGTATTCTGTGTTGAGGATCATGGCCATGCCCATCTCAAAGGCTGCTGAGCTGGACAGTCCCGAGCCCCGCAGCACATCGCTGGCCGTATAGGCGTCGAAGCCGCCCACATCGCAGCCCTTTGCCCGGAAGCCCTCCGCGATGCCCCGGATGAGGCTGGCCGAGTGGGTGCTCTCCCCCTGCTGCGGCTCCGCTTCGGTCAAATCAATGACGTCCAGCTTGTTGAAGCCACGGGACTTGACCCGGATGAAGCCATCCTCGTTCCGGGATGCCACTGCCACAAGATCCAGCGTGACCGCACCCGCAAGACCGTAACCGTGCTGGTGGTCGGTGTGGTTGCCGCCAAGCTCTGTGCGGCCCGGGGCCGAATAGATCTGCACCTGCCGCCCCGGCCCATAGTAAAGCTCAAACTGCTCGAGGGCCGCACCATAACGGCTGCGCTGGCGGGCCAGGACCTTTTCGCTGCCGCCGTAGAGCGCGGCCAGCGCGGCGTCCCACCTCCCTGCTGCGATCTGTTCTCTGAGCTGCCTGCTGGTTGCCATCCAGAACCCCTCCCTGCACTCTCTGCAATGTTCGGTTTGTTACCGCTATTGTAATGCATCCGCTGCCATTTTGCAATTTCAACCCGCAAAAAAAGTAATTTTCGGTGTCCAGCCCAAAGAATAAGATGTACTTTTGTTGAATTTGCGGGGGCAGATGTGGTATACTCAGGCTATAGAGCCAACAGGCAGGAGGGAACCGCAATGGCAGACGTCTACAAGCAGTCGTTCAAGCAGAACTACACCAACAACATTGAGCTGTCCATCTTCAACTGCGGCCTGGAGCGCTGTGCTCCGGGGCAGACCTGGGGTCCCGGCATCCGGGACCACTACCTCATCCATCTGGTCGTCTCGGGCAAGGGCGTGTTCGAGGTCGGCGGGCGCACCTACGAGGTCGTGCCGGGCGATCTGTTCTTTGCCCGCCCCAGCCAGCTCATCCGCTATACTGCCGACGAGGCCCAGCCGTGGGAGTACAGCTGGGTCGGCTTCAACGGTGCCTGCGCCCACAAGCTTGCGGCGCAGCTGCCTTTCACCGACGCTGCCCCCGTCCACCACACCCAGGACCTGGAGGGGATGCGGGCGGCCCTGAGCAGCATCTACTCTTCCCGCGGCCTGCAGCCCCAGGACGAGGCCGCGATGGTGGGCTATCTCTACCTCTTCATCGCCGCCCTGATGCGGGAGACCAGCGAGAGCCGCCCCCACAGCACCTCTTCTTCCAGCCAGTATGTCCTGAACGCCATCAAGTACATCCAGTTCAACTACTCCCACGACATCTCCATCGACGATGTCGCCAAGAGCGTCGGCGTCTCCCGGAGCCATCTGTACCGGGTGTTCATGCTCAATGTGGGCAAGAGCCCCATCGACTATCTGACCGAATACCGGGTCAACGAAGCCTGCAAGCTGCTGCGCAGCGGCACACTGTCCATCGCCGAGGTGGCGGCATCGGTGGGCTTCCTCGACCAGTTCTATTTTTCGCGGGTGTTCAAGCGTGCCAAAGGTGTGCCGCCCAGCAAGTATATGACTTCGCAGGCTGACGCAGACGTCCAGCCCGCCCCTGACGAGACATAAGGAGAGATCATTCCATGCCCTTACAGAAAAACCAGCTTCTCACCCTCCGCATCGAGCGTCTTTCCAGCGACGGCAGCGGCGTTGCCCACTCGCCGGAGGGCGAGGCCGTCTTCGTCCCGGGTACTGCCCCCGGCGATGAGGCTCAGGTGCGTATCGTCAAGGACTGCGGCCGGTATGCCTTCGGCATTCTGGACAAACTGCTCACCCCTTCGCCTGACCGCATCCCGGTGGACTGCGCTGTCGCCGGTCCCTGCGGCGGCTGCAGCCTGCGGCACATGGACTACGCCGCCGAGCTGCGGGCTAAGCAGGAAAGCGTCGCCGACGCCTTCCGCCGCATCGGCGGACTGGATGTGCCGGTGCTGGATGCCCTTCCCTCCCCTGAGGTGGACCGCTACCGCAACAAGGTACAGTTCCCGGTGGGCCGCGACAAAAACGGTGCGCCCTGCATCGGCTTTTACGCCGGCCGCACCCACCGCATCGTCCCCTGCCCCGATTGCAGATTACAGCCCGGCGTCCTGAACGGCATCGGCAACGCGCTCTGCAGCTTCTTCGCCTCCCACGGCATCCAGCCCTACGACGAGGAGAGCGGCAAGGGCCTTGTTCGGCATATCTTCCTGCGCCGGGGTACCCACAGCGGCCAGATCATGGTCTGCCTCGTCTGCACCCGCCCGAAGTTCCCCCACAGCGAGGAGCTCGTGACCGCGCTGCGGGAGCAGTTCAGCGATATTGCGTCCGTCCTCATCAACGTCAACGCCAAGAAGACCAATGTCATCTTGGGTGAAGAGACCGTCTCGCTCTACGGCCCGGGCTATATCGAGGATACTCTCTGCGGTGTGCCGGTCCGGCTCGGCCCCCTCTCCTTCTATCAGGTCAACACACTGGCCGCTGAGCGGCTCTACGGCATCGCTGCCGAGTACGCCCAGCTGGAACCCTCGGACGTTCTGCTCGACCTCTACTGCGGCATGGGTACCATCGGTCTCTCCATGGCCGACCGCTGCCGGGAGCTCATCGGCGTGGAGATCGTGCCTGAGGCTATTGACAGCGCCAAGGCCAACGCCGCCCGGATGGGCGACGCTGTCGCCGCCAAGAGCCGCTTCTTCTGCGCCGACGCCGGTCAGGCCGCTGCCCGCCTCGCCGCTGAGGGCCTGCGTCCTGATGTCATCATGCTCGACCCACCCCGCAAGGGCTGCGACGAGACGACCCTTTCCGCCGTCGTCCAGATGTCCCCCCGCCGGGTGGTCTATGTCAGCTGCAACCCCTCCACCGCCGCAAGAGATGCCGCATGGCTCGAAGAGCATGGGTATCATGCGGAGAAGGTGCAGCCGGTGGACCTTTTTCCCCGAACACGGCATTGCGAATGTGTCCTCGCACTTTCCAAGGGCGAGATCGACTCCTGAAAAGGAATACTTTAAGATGATACAAACTCAAAGCACGGTTTTGGGGAGCGTTATGTTCTCTACGAGCCGGTGGTTTTCCCTCGCTCAAGCTGCTCAATAACAAAAAACGGTCGGAGTTACTCGTCAGGGCAACTCCGGCCGTTTTGTTTTTCTTCTTATTCCTCTTCGTCCCTGGCCCAGTGATAGGCGCAGCGGACAGCCTTATTCCAGCCCTTGATGCGCTTGGTGCGTTCCTCTTCCGAGATGGCCGGGCGGAACACACGGTCCACCGACCAGTTGCGGGTGATGTCCTCGGCGGACTGCCAGTAGCCTACGGCGAGGCCGGCCAGATAGGCCGCGCCCAGCGCCGTCGTTTCCACGCAGCGGGGGCGCTTGACTTCGAGGTCGCTGATGTCGGCCATGGTCTGCATGAGGTAGTTATTGGCCGACGCGCCGCCGTCCACCCGGAGAGACTTCATGGCGATGCCGGAGTCCGCCGCCATGGCGCGGAGGACGTCGTTGACCTGATAGCAGATGCTGTCCAGCGTGGCGCGGATGATGTGGTACTTGTTGCAGCCCCGGGTGAGGCCCACGATGGTGCCGCGGGCGTACTGGTCCCAGTGGGGCGCGCCGAGGCCGGTGAAGGCCGGCACGACGTAACAGCCGTTGGTGTCCTTCACCTTCTGGGCCATATACTCGGAGTCGCGGGCCTCTTCCAGCAGGCGCAGCTCATCGCGGAGCCACTGGATGGCCGCACCGGCCACGAAAATAGAGCCTTCCAGCGCATAATTCACCCTGCCGTCGGGGCCGCAGGCGATGGTAGTGACAAGACCGTTCCGGGATGTGACCGGCGTCTCACCGGTGTTCATGAGCAAAAAGCCGCCGGTGCCAAAGGTGTTTTTCGCCTCGCCCGAGGCAAAGCAGGTCTGGCCGAAGAGGGCCGCCTGCTGGTCGCCTGCCGCACCGGCAATTTTTATCTCGCCGCCGAAGTGCATCGGGTCAGCGTACTCATAAAAACCGCTGGACGGCACCGGCTTCGGGAGCATACATTTCGGGATGTTCAGCTCCTGCAGGATCTCGTCGTCCCATTTCAGCGTGTGGATGTTGAACATCATGGTGCGGCTGGCGTTGGTATAGTCGGTGACGTGCAGTTTTCCGCAGGTCAGCTTCCAGATGAGCCAGGTCTCCACGGTGCCGAAGAGCAGTTCTCCCCGCTCGGCCCTTTCGCGGGCGCCGGGGATATGATCCAGTATCCACTTGAGCTTGGTGGCCGAGAAATAGGCGTCGATGATGAGGCCGGTCTTCTGCCGGAATTTCTCCGTCAAGCCCCGGGCTTTCAGCTCGTCGCAGTATTCGCTGGTGCGGCGGCACTGCCAGACGATGGCGTGGCAGATGGGCTCCCCGGTCTCCTTGTCCCAGACGATGGTGGTCTCCCGCTGGTTGGTGATGCCGATGGCGGCGATGTCCTCGGCCCGGGCGCCGACCTTGTTCATGGCCGAGAGGGCCACGCCCAGCTGGGTGGCCCAGATCTCATTGGCGTCGTGCTCCACCCAGCCGGGTCTCGGGTAATACTGGGCAAATTCCTTCTGCGCGACGCTGCAGATCTCGCCTGCTTTGTTGAACAGGATACAGCGGTTCGAGGTGGTTCCGGCGTCCAGCGCCATGATGTACGACATAGGCTCTTTTCTCCTTTTCCTGCTCTGGTTTTATAGTGTCAGAACGCCAGCGCGGGGCTCACTTCATTCCGTCGCTGGGTCTGGACGATACAATCCTTATCCGGTACGACGCCCGCCGCACCGAGGGTGGAAAAGACGGTCTGCAGCGCCAGCATAGGGGTGTTGTTCTCCTGCGAGAGGTGGCAGAGGGCAAACTTCTTGCAGCCCTCCTGGATGAGTTCCAGCAGCTTTGCCGCGCACTCATCGTTGGAGAGGTGGCCCCGGACCGACTCGATGCGGGCGCGCAGATAGTAGGGGTACGGCCCGCTGCGGAGCATGTGCAGGTCGTAGTTGCTCTCGAGGGCCACAAGGTCGCAGCCGGAGAGGGCTTCATGTACAGCAGGAGTCAGCACACCGAGGTCGGTGGCGATGGTCATGGTCTTCTCGTCGGGGGTGTGGATGCGGTAGCCCACACAGGGGACATCGTGGCTGGTGGGGAAAGCTTTGACCCCGAAGACACCGATATCCTCTTCCCTGCCCGGCGTCAGGGCCGTCAGGTCGCAGCTGGCGGGAATGACCCCGTTCGCGTCCAGAAATTCCAGCGTCTCCTCTGCACCGTACACCGGCAGCGGATATTTTTTCAGGAAGGTGGAAAGGCCCTTCACATGGTCGCTATGCTCATGGGTGACAAGAATGCCGTCGCAGTCGGAGATGTTCAGCTCCAGTTCCTTGAGGGCTGCGCCGGTGGTGCGGACGCCTTTGCCCATATCCACGATGAGATACCGCTCCCCACAGCGCACGACGCTGCTGTTACCGGAGGAACCGGAATAAAGAGAGATGAATTCAGACATGATAAACCTCAACAAATAAAACCTCTCCGTCTGCTGCGCAGTCATAAAAACGCAGGGACCTGACGGACTGCCAATGCCTCCCCTCGACAGGGGAGATGGCACGCCGCAGGCGTGACGGAGAGGTTTTTCTAATTACAGAGCCTGTTCCAGTGCAGCGGGCATCCGCTCCACCTTCCTGATGTCAGCACCGAGGCCGCGCAGCTTCTCCACGATGTTCTCGTAGCCGCGCTCGATATGACCGATCTCCTCGATCTCGCTGGTGCCGTCGGCCATCAGGGCTGCAACGACCATCGCTGCACCGGCGCGCAGGTCGGAAGCGCGGAGCGGAGCGGGAGAAAGCTTCTCCACGCCCTCGAACACGGCCACCTGACCGTCCACCTGGACATTCGCGCCCATCTTGCGCAGCTCATCCACATAGCGGAAGCGGTTATCCCACACGCTCTCGGTGACGGTGGAAGTCCCCTTTGCCACGCTGAGCAGAACGCCCATCAGGGGCTGCATATCGGTGGGGAAGCCCGGGTGGGGCATGGTGTTGATCT
>OHTM01001041.1_pt1 | contig 10437 bp, 4 predicted proteins | sample 1578951 | NCBI WGS metagenome assembly OHTM01 (sample SAMEA3879605, study PRJEB24766) | human gut metagenome | biome: human-associated habitat; feature: feces | place: USA | collected 1985/1987
TGTTTTGTTTTCAATGTGAACAGACCGCAGGATGTGCCGGATGCACCGGTTGTGCAGGCGTATGTGGTAAAACTGCCGAAACTGCCAATCTTCAGGATGAATTAACCGGAGCACTGATTGGCTTGGCACGTGCCTGCGAAAACAATAAAAAAACGGAAAATACGGATCAGATTATTATAGAAGGTCTTTTTACAACCATTACAAATGTAAACTTTAACGATGATACGCTGCGCGAAATGATTCAGCGGGTAAATGAAGAAAAACACATCATTGTACCGGATTGCAGCGTATGCAAAAATCCATGTGGAAACACCGACAATTATGACATGAAACGAATTTGGGAAGCAGATGAAGATATCCGCTCATTAAAATCCCTTATCCTCTTTGGCATCCGTGGCATGTCAGCCTATGCATACCACGCAAAAATGCTTGGCTATACAGATGAAACCGTCAATCAGTTCTTTTATAAAGCACTTTGTGTAATTAGCTATGATTTTGATATGGAGCATCTCCTCCCAGTTGTTATGGAAACGGGTGAGGTAAACCTCGCATGTATGGCACTGTTAGACCGTGCGAACACAACCTCGTATGGCACTCCGGTTCCGACAAAGGTTTCTCTGACTGTTGAAAAAGGACCTTTTATCGTTGTAAGCGGTCACGATTTGAAAGATTTGGAATTGCTTCTTAAACAGACGGAAGGAAAAGGAATTAACATCTATACCCACGGAGAAATGCTTCCTGCCCACGCTTATCCGGAATTAAAAAAATATCCTCATTTGAAAGGAAATTTTGGAACAGCATGGCAGAACCAGCAAAAAGAATTTGACAATGTTCCGGCAGCCTTTTTATTTACAACCAACTGCTTAATGCCTGTGAAACCTGGTTACGCTGACCGCGTTTTCACAACTGAAGTCGTTTCTTACCCAAATGTCACACACATTGGTGAAGACAAAGATTTTACACCGGTTATCGAAAAAGCACTGGCACTTGGCGGCTATTCAAAAGACAAAGAAAATACCGGAATTAATGGCGGCCACTATGTCATGACCGGATTCGGACACGGAACCGTCCTTGGTGTTGCAGACCAGGTGATTGATGCTGTAAAAAACGGCGACATCCGACACTTTTTCTTAGTCGGTGGATGTGACGGCGCAAGACCGGGAAGAAATTATTATACCGAATTTGTAAAACAGACACCAAAAGACACCGTTATTTTGACACTTGCCTGTGGAAAATACCGTTTCAATGACTTAGACCTTGGTGAAATTGGCGGACTTCCCCGCATCATGGACATGGGACAATGCAACGATGCCTACTCTGCCATTCAGGTTGCTATCGCACTGGCAAAGGCATTCGACTGTGATGTCAATGAACTTCCTTTGTCGATGGTTCTGTCCTGGTACGAGCAAAAAGCTGTCTGCATTCTGCTGACCCTGTTACACCTTGGTATCAAAAATATTTATCTGGGACCAACACTGCCAGCCTTCCTCTCAAAAAATGTGCTGCAATATCTGATTGATGAGTATCACATTTCCAAAGTATCAACCCCGGAGGAAGACTTAAAACAGATTCTTTCATAATCACTTAGTGTGAATTTTTTATCTGAATCTGACACATTTTCATGGACGCCAGCGCGTTTTCGTGGGACTCTTTTGTCACTCCCGCACAGCACGCTGCGTCCACGGAAATAACAGTTTCCGGAAATACAGTTTTTAATCCCATTGCATTTGAAGCATGTCAATCACAAGTAATGTCTTCATTTGAACTCCTTTCCAGCCAGTCGGCCTCAATATTTACAATTTGGTGCATTGGTATGACCGTATGGTCGTTAAAAACCAATTCGCGTTTATATTCATCCATTTTCTTTACCACACCGGCATAACTTTCATATCTCCCGCCTGCCTTCTTCTCATCCGGCAGAAAATATGTGATCGTCACCTCCGGATTTTCACTCATTTTGGCTTTTATCTGCATAAAAATCCAATCAAGCCGCTCCATCACATCTTCACCAAGCGCTGCTTTTTCATCCGTCAAACGAGCCGTCTCGGAAATTGCCTCCTCATGTCCGGTCAGTGCTGCAAATGAGGAAAACTGCGCCGCCCGGTCTCTTCTTGCCATGCGGGGATGATTTTGGGAATTGGGATGCGGCATAGAAAGAATGTCATCGTATTTATGACTAATTTCATTATTCAGCATTTCCTGACCTCCTTTCCTTTTTCGAATCCGATTATGCCTTGTGTCGACCAATCTGTGAATTTCTATCTTTGGCAGTTGCACCTTCTTCCAGATTCATTCCTTTTAAAATTGCATTTTTTCCAAACTTTTTCTTAATATCAAGCATCGCATGCTGGATTCGTTTTTCTTTTTCAAGAGCAGCCTCTTCTTTCTCGCGCCCCCGTTTTACTTCTTCATAATCCGTAAAAAGCTGTAGCTGCTCATAGCTTTCTTTCTCCTGCACCAAATCCTCACTCACTAACTTATTCGCTGTAATGGTAATCCGGCGAACCAATAACTTTTTATCTACAATCCGGTCATATAATTCCATTACTGCATCCATAATTATAGCAGTGGATGATGTCTGCCTTTTTAAATTCGTTGTCCCGTGTGCATGTTTTGGCACCTTTCTTCCATAACGGTCCGTTGTTACAACTCCTTTGTAGCTTCGATTTCTTGATGGGTCTGTCAAGTTTACAATATCATATCCTATCGTGAGTACAATCTGATCTGTAACAAGTCTTTTGTCGACCAAATCAAGCACCATCAAATCCGTCATTTCCTTTACCACCAGTTTCGCTTTATCAAAATCATAGGGACACTGCAAAACCTGACCGGAACTCACACTGTTCGTCTCCGGCTTATACGCCTTAACATCCTGAATTGTGCACGGCTCATACCCCCATGCATGGTCAATCAAAAGTTCCGCATTCACACCAAACAACTGGTACAAAAGTTCTTCATTGTATAGCTCATCCGGTTTTCCAATGGAACATCTGGCAATATCGCCCATCGTATAAAGCCCATTCGCTTCTAATTTTTTTGCATAGCCAGGACCCACACGCCAAAAATCGGTAAGCGGCCTGTGATTCCAGAGGAGCTTCCGATACGACATCTCATTTAACGCCGCAATCCGCACCCCGTTTTTATCCGGATCCATATGTTTTGCCACCACATCCATCGCAATTTTACAAAGATACATATTGGTGCCAATTCCTGCTGTCGCTGTAATCCCGGTTGTTTTGAGAACATCCTGTATCATTGTCATGGCAAGTTCTCTTGCCGTCATTTCATAGGTAGAAAGGTAATCGGTCACATCCACAAACACCTCATCTACCGAGTAAATGTGCATATCCTCCGGCGCAATGTACTTCAAATAAATATCGTAAATTTTTGTGCTGTACTCCATGTAATATGCCATTCTGGGTGGTGCCACAATATAATCAATGGCAAGAGTTTTATTTTTTTTTAGTTCCACACTGTCATCCGAGGTACCCAGAAATGTTCGATTCGGTGCCTGATACCGGCGTTTATAATTTGCTTCTTTCACCTTTTGAACAACCTCAAAAAGCCGTGGCCGCCCCGGTATTCCATAACTTTTAAGAGCAGGTGAAACAGCAAGACAAATTGTTTTTTCTGTCCTTGTTTGATCTGCCACCACAAGATTTGTAGTAAGTGGGTCACGATTTCGTTCTTTACATTCCACAGAAGCATAAAACGATTTTAAATCAATTGCAATATAAGTTCTATCGACTGATGCACGCGATGTCATAATCGATCTGCACCTCCTGATGCGAATACATTTTATAAAAACAATCCAAAATACGATCCGCAACCATACTTCCATTTACTTCGTCCGTATCCATAAGAATTACCACAATCTGTTTACTGGAATATCTCGTCGATACATCCGACCTGCGTAAGGACGTATAAATTGCTTTCTCCAAGGTCTCCAAAATCAGTTCCATCTCTGTCACATCAATTTCCTGATTATCCGCATTCACCGTAAATAACACGGTTTGAACATCCTTTTCGTTTCTCTTTACAAAACGGCAGATAAAATTATAAACATGATGAAAACTGTCTATATCAAGAAAATACGCGCCCTGTCCATCATCTGCACGGCTCATTAAACTGTTAATATACTTCAGGTCAACAATTTTTCCGGCACGGCTTTTTTCCTTCTGTAACTTATCACTGAAAAAATGATATGCGTTTTTTCCGTTCTGCTTCACATAGTATAACGCTTTATCTGCTGAGTTGTAAAGTTTATTAAATTCCATTCCGTCTTCCGGTGTCTGCGCAATGCCAATCGAAACGGAACACTCGGTTTCAAAATCAAATTCAGCAAATTTCTTTTGAAAACCGGAAATAATCTCTGCTGCACGGCTGCCCAGTTCACTTTTTTCTGTAACATCCTTTACAAAAATCATAAACTCGTCACCACCAATCCGACAAAGAACATCCCCTTCTCCTGCAAATTTCTTTAAAGTGCCGGCAAATATTTTAAGCGTTTCATCCCCGGCAATGTGACCGTAATTGTCATTAACTGCTTTAAAATTATCCATATCAAGCATAAAGAGAGCACCTTTTTTTTTCTGTGAAATCATTTCATTTACAGCATTCTCTGTATAGGCGCGATTCCAAAGACCGGTTAGGACATCCTGATAAGATTTACTTTTAATATCCGATACTTCACGGGTTTTCTTCTCTAATTTATCCGCAAGGCCACGCCGAAGTTCTTCTAGTTCAAGTGCTCTTCCAATCCTTGACTGCATAACAGCCGGCACAAAAGGTTTTACAATAAAATCAATGGCCCCCTCTTTAAAACAGCGGGTCTCCGTCTCGGTATCATTGTCAGCCGTAAGAAAAATCACGGGAATGTCCTTACCGTTCTCCATCGTCCGAATTTTTCTAAGCAGTTCAAAGCCATCCATTTCCGGCATACTGATATCCAAAAGAATCATGTCACATTCCTCATTTTCCAAATAAGACAATACCTGTGTTCCCCTCACAACAGGGATTACCTTATATTCGCCACTTAACACTTTCCGCGCTGCCGAAAGATTTAGTTTATCATCATCTACAACTAATATTGTTTTCATCTTGCTATCACCTCATACGTTTTATTCATCATCCATCTTTGCAAATAACATTCCAAAGGTACCCGGTCCGCAGTTAATGGCAACCGCCGGAGATGCCTTTTGATAAATAATGTTCTCGATTGCATCTTTTTCTCTTACTTCTTTTGTAATTTCCTTTAACTCATCATTCGTTAGTCCTGCATAGGTAATAAACAGCATCTTTTTATCCATATGAAGCTCTTTATTAAACGTGGAAGTAATGTATTTCTTCCATGCCGTTTTTCTTGTGCCAACATAAATTTTCTTTATTTTCATCCTGCCATTTTTTAGAACAACTACAGGATGGAGCATAAATGCCTGACATAGTTTATGAACCTTTTCCGAAATTTTTCCTGCCTGCATCAGATATCCCGTCTCGCTTACAATAAAACTTGTCTGAATCTGTTTTTTATAAGCCTTAAGTTTCTGCACAATATCCCCGGCTCCCATTCCGCCGGCAGCACAAGATAGGGCATACAAAACGATAAGTCCCATACCGCTTGACAATTGTCCGGAATCAATAACCATAACATTATCAAACGCCTTTGACGCTTCCAGCGCATTCGCAAATCCGGGACTAACACTTTCTGCCATGGAAATATGGACAACAGACTGCGCTTTCGTAAGCTGTTCGGCAAAAAACTCTTCGTAATCACTTACTTTTGGTGCCTCCGACTGCGCCATTTCACCACGCTCTTTCATATAGGCAAGGATACCATCTGTCTCCGTTTCCACACCATCTAAAAATTCACCACCCTCTGTTTTCACGCGATAGGGCATTACAGCAGCTAAATTTCCATCTATGAGATAATCCGGTAAATCGGATGTGGTATCCGTCGATATCATAACCGGCACTTTTTTCCTGTGCTCTAAAATCGGAGCCTCTATCATTCCTGCGGTCCCTTCTGTATTGAACTGTCTTACGAGATTTTTGGGAAGAAGTCTTAGAAGTTCTTCCTCCAATTGCACGCCACTGACCGGTTTTAACAAATACCCGTCAAAACCTTCACGAAAATAAAGTGCTTTATTTTCACTTCCGGCATTTGCTGTCAGTGCCACAACCGGCGTATTTTGATTGAAACCACCCATCTGGGTCCGAATTGCATGCAGACATTCAATACCATCCATTTCCGGCATCAAGTGATCCATAAAAATAACATCATATCTTGTCTGAATACTTTTCTTTAAACACTTTTCTCCGCTTTCTGCCGTATCCACCATAACTTTTGTGTCACGAAGCAATTTTTTTGCCACCATCCGGTTCATTTCATTATCATCTACAATTAAGACGCGTGCTTTTTCTGCCTCAAAACTTTGCTTGTACGATTCTCTTTGATTTGTACCATGTCTTGTCTCCAAATCCAGTTCACCAATCTCTTCATTGCTTACCACTTTTTGTGGAATTGTAATGATAAATGTGGAACCTTTTGTATATACGCTGTTTACGGAAATGTCACCACCCATAAGTTCAACTAACTGCTTCACAATCGAAAGCCCCAGTCCGGTTCCTTCTATATAGCGGTTTTCACTCTCGTCAATGCGTTTAAATGCTTGAAATAAATACGGAATACTTTCTTTTTTAATTCCCATTCCGGTATCCGTCACCGAATAAGAAATTAATGCATTTCCGTTCTCCTGCTCTTTGCACTGAATGGATAAAGTAACAGCCCCCTCTTTTGTATATTTAACTGCATTATTTAATACATTAATGAGAATCTGTTTAATCCTCACTTCATCACCAAACAGCTGGGATGGCAGCAAAGGGTCCACATTGATATGAAATTCAAGCCCTTTTTCCTTTGCCCGTATCCAGAGCATATTCACAACATCGGATAACATATCTCCTGTTTCGTAAACGGCCGGAACAATCTGCATTTTTCCCGATTCAATTTTTGACATATCCAATATATCATTAATCAGCGTCAAAAGCATCTTGCTTGCCCCCTGAATACTCTTGGCATCGCCGGCTGCTTCATCCGAAATTTCTTCTCGCAAAATCATCTCATTCAGTCCAATAATAGTATTTATCGGTGTCCTGATTTCATGGCTCATACTTGAGAAAAAATGATTCTGCATCCGGTTTAATTCTTCAATTTCTTTTTTTTGCTCCTTTGCAATCTTATTTTCTTTCCGGTACATCGCATTTTGAAATAAAATCATGCTGCACACAAGAACCGTCACTGCTGCCAATGTAAAAAAGGAATCGACATAGGCTGCCTGAGTCGTGTGTAATTCCATAATTCTGGGATTCCAATAAGCCGTCAGATAACATGCGCCATACAGGCAGAAACTGCTGGCAATCAATATGTATTTTGCCTTCTTCTCAACTACCAGACAGGCAAAAACAACGCCAAACATCAGCCAAATCGGGCCGCCTCCATAAATTCCTCCACTTGTCAAAAAGTTAAAAGGAAGCGCAAAATAAATCAGCAAAACGGAAATCAGCACTGCTCCTATTTGAATTTTATGAAAATGGATGGAAAAATACGTTATCGCAACCGCAAGCGCAAATACCACAAGAAGTGAAAGGGTGTTTGCCATACTTTCTCCTAACACAAGACCAACAAGAATTCCCATTGCCAGTCCCATTAAGCCAATCGTAACCAGAAGGCGGAACAATCGTTCCTGAAGCCCTAATTCATGATTGTTAAACACTTGTATCAATCGTTTTGGATTCATTCGCATTCACCTCTTTCCACACGTTTATAAAGCTCCTCTGTTTTATTAAGTGCCCGGTCAAATTCAAAATCCGTGACATCTTGTTTGATATTCTCAATGAATTCTCTCCCCGACAAGTTTGCGCACTTTATATGCTGCAGTTTTTGAATAATTTTTTCTGCGTCATCTATTTCGTAAGCACGCAATTTTTCCATCAAAAGCATTAATTCTTCCAATAATTTTTCGCTATTTATTTGCGTTACAAAAAACTCCTCTTCTTCCAACACAGTACCAAGCAGGCTGCCGATTTCCACAACCGCCGCTGCATACTGGTCTAAAACTTCTTTGTGATTCTTCTCAATGAAATCCCAGTCTTTTTCTTTCGCTGCCATTTCCAAATCTTTTGCCAGATCAGACAAATTCTCAGCTCCTATCATCTTCGCCGTACTCTTTAAGGCGTGCACACGAATCCGATAATCTTCCATATTTTTCTGCTCATAATCCGCTTCTATCATTTGTCTCTTTTTCACCGACTCACTGTGAAACTGCGCTAACAATTCCCTGTAAAACATTTCATCTCCACGGCAGTATTGCAGCCCGGCATTCCTGTCAAAATTCGTTTTCCTCTCGTCCGCTTTTACAGTCTCTTTTTCCTCACTGACATAGGTAATCGACGATTTCGGAAGCACCTTGCAAAGAACTCGTTCCAGTGTCATTGTCTCAATCGGTTTTGAAACAAACTCATCAAAACCTTCCTCCATAAACATTTTCTTTGCTCCACTGACTGCATTTGCCGTAAATGCAACAATAATATATTCCTGACCACTCTCTTTTTGCATTTTACGAAGTTGTTTTAACGTTTCAATACCATCCATTTCCGGCATCATATGATCAAGGAAAATAATATCAAATCTTTCCTTTTCACAAGCCGCAATTGCCTCTTTTCCGCTGATTACAGTTTTTACTATCATCTGATAATTTTCAAAAATTCCCTTTGCAACGGTCAGATTCATCGGCTCATCATCCACAACCAACACCTTAATTCCCGGGCATATCATTTTTCGTTTCTTTCTTTTTGACAAATCACTTTCCTTTTCCTTTAAAATATTTAATACAGACTGTGTACAAAGGGGCTTCCGAATTATTTCTATCCGCTTTTCCTGCGGCAGAATAATATTTTTTCCTGCCACAACAACAATCCGCACTTTTGAATCTGTCATTTCCAAATAATTCTTATTTGCCTGATACTCCTCCTCACCCACAAACAAATGCGTCACCGGTGTCATTTCCAGTAACTGTTCCAACTCGTCCCGGTTCGTAACACGGTGCAATGGAATGTCAAACTGTTTTACCATATGCGCAATCATTTTATTATAATACTCTCTTACTTGTGGCACTTCATATTTTTCCGTCATCAAAAAACACGCAACACACAAGTTTTTGCTATCAATAAGCGGCTGCTCCATATCTTCCTCTACCACCTGCTGTGGAATACTAACCGTAACCGTAGTTCCCCTGCCCTCTTCACTTTCAATCCGCATAAACCCATTCATCACACGAACCATTCCGTACACAATAGACAAACCTAACCCAAGTCCCCCCACCTTCCGGTTTCTTCCTGTACTTGTTTGGTAGAACCGCTCCGTAATTCTTTCCAGTTCATCTTTCGCAATGCCGACACCTGTATCACTTACTTCAATACACAAATTGATTCCATAAGATTTTTTTAATGAAAAAATTCTGACATAAACACCGCCCTCTTGCGTAAATTTCATCGCATTATCCACTAGATGTTTTAATATCTTTCTTATTTTCCGCTCATCGCCAAAAAGAACCGGTGGAATTTTTGTATCATAGTCAAAAAGCAGTTCGGTCTGTTTTTCTTCTTTTAACCAATACTCCGAAACCAAATCATTTACAACCAGAGACGGTGTATAATTTTCTTCGCTGAGCCGGATTTTGTTCGTGTCAATTTCTGTGTAATCTAAAATATCTTCAATTTGACCAAATAATCGTTTTCCAGCCATTTGTACTGAGGATAACTGCTCTCTCTTTTCTTGCTCTTCTTCTTTTTGCAGCATGACGGTAGAAATACCTGTAACCGCATTAATCGGTGTACGCAATTCATGAGAAACATTGGCAAGAAAATCTTCGACACGGCGATTTGTTTCTTCTAATTTTTCAATTTTTTTATCCGAATATACACGCTCTGATTTCCGCCTTTTCAATACAAGATTCACAAGACATCCGGACACCAAAACAAGACCAAGATGCAAAAGCGTCCTAGTCACTGTAAGTGCTGTAAATTCAATGGCATGATTCAGAACAAAGATAAAATCATAGCACATTGTCAAATAATATGTAATCACACAAAGTCTAATAATACTTGATTTTTCCGTTATTGAAAATAGAATCATAATCAGAATCATAAGTGGTGCCAAATCAAACACACTTGTCTGATGAATTCCGTAAAAAAAACAAGATATCATCGTCAATGCAAAATACAGCCACAGCCGCATTCCTCCGGAAACCATATCGGTAATATAAATCACCCAGCTTCCAATCAACGCTGTCAGCAAAAGCACAATTGCTCCCACTTCCCAGCCAAGCAAAAGTGATTCTCCCATCAAAATAAGTGAGAAAAATGTGTACACTAACAACA
>OHTM01001045.1_pt1 | contig 10372 bp, 10 predicted proteins | sample 1578951 | NCBI WGS metagenome assembly OHTM01 (sample SAMEA3879605, study PRJEB24766) | human gut metagenome | biome: human-associated habitat; feature: feces | place: USA | collected 1985/1987
TCTTCCTTGGACAGGTCGCGGCAGCAGCCATCGTAGTGGGTCATCTCGCCATGGGCGCGCTGCTCGGCGTGGAGGGCTTCCAGACGCTCCTCGGTGCAGAAGCAGTAATAGGCCTTGCCCTCAGCCACCAGCTGCTCGGCATACTGCTTGAACATCCCCATGCGCTCGCTCTGGACGTAGGGGCCGACGGGGCCGCCGATGTCCGGGCCTTCGTCCCACCGCAGGCCGGTCTCCCGCAGGGTGTTGTAGATGACATCCACAGCGCCCTCCACGTAGCGGCCCTGGTCGGTGTCCTCGATGCGGAGGATGAAGGTGCCGTCATCGTGCTTGGCCATCAGGTAGGTGTACAGGGCCGTGCGCAGGTTGCCAACGTGCATATAACCCGTAGGCGAGGGAGCAAAACGGGTGCGGATATTATTGTTCGGCATAATGATTTCTCCTTTTAATCTATCATCGGTTTTAATCTATCATCGGCAAATGAATTGCAAATATCTCTGCCTAAGTTTACCCTCTCCGGCCCTGTTTGTCAACGGAGACAGCAAAGAGGAGCAGTCTTGGCCGCCACTCTTTGCTTCTTTGAGAAGTTTTTGTCGAATCTGCCCGTTTAGATTGACGAATGGCTCAACTTTTTGTATACTGAACAGGCACGAAGTTGACAGAATTTTCCTGTTTTTCCTGCACAGGAACATTTTTTGCGTTGTGTCGGTGTAAACGACGCTCATTCTGCCATCTTTCCGGACACACTGAAAAGGAGAAATGAATATGAAAACAACTGGCATCGTTCGGGGCATCGATTCTCTGGGCCGCATCGTCCTCCCCAAGGAGCTGCGCACCAATATGCACATCGACAAGGACTCGAAGCTCGAGATCTTCGTGGAGGGCGATCAGATCATCCTCAAAAAGCACCGTCCCGCCGGCAGCTGCGACTTCTGCGGTGAGCTGGCGGCTGACATGGCCCAGTATGAGGGTTACTGCATCTGCCCCGCCTGCCGGGCCAAGATCGCTGCGCTGTAAACGGAAAAGGAGAATCACATGAGTCAGATGACCGATTTCACCCTGCCCTCCTGCGTACCGGGCCGGACGCTCCATGCATTCCGCTGTGTGCCGGAGGGTGAGGTGCGGGCCATCCTGCAGCTCTCCCACGGCATGGTGGAGTTCATCGACCGGTACAAGCCTCTGGCCGAGTATCTGGCCGCCCGGGGCATCCTCGTCACCGGCCACGACCATCTGGGCCACGGCGGCTCCATCCGCACCAGGGCGGATTACGGCTATTTCGCCCAGCCCGACGGCAACCGCGCCGTCCTCGACGACCTCCACGCTGTCACTGCGCTGACGAAGCAGCTCTATCCCGGCGTCCCCTATTTTCTGCTGGGCCACAGCATGGGCTCGTTCTACGCCCGGCAGTACCTTTGCGAGTGGGGCGATGAGCTTGACGGTGCCATCATCATGGGTACCGGCTTCCAGCCCAAAGCGCTGGTCGCCACAGCCCGGACGCTCTGCCGGGTGCTGGCCGTCTTTTTCGGCTGGGAGCACCGCAGCAAGCTGGTGGCGAACCTCTCCTTCCTCGGCTATAACAGGGGTCTCGAGGGCCGCACGCCTCAGGACTGGCTCAACCGTGACCAGGCCGAAGTGGACAAGTACCGCGCCGACGAGCGCTGCATGTTCACCTTCACCCTGAACGCCTACTACAGCATGTTCACAGGCATCCTGCGGCTGTACGACCCCGCCGTTCTGGCCGGGGTGCCGAAGGACCTGCCCCTTCTCTTCCTCGCCGGTGACGCCGACCCTGTGGGCGAGCGCACCGCCGGAGTCCGGCGGGCCATCCAGAGCCTCCGGGACGCCGGTGTCGGGAACATCGAGTCGAAATTCTACCCCGGCGCCCGCCACGAGCTGCTGGTGGAGACGAACAAAGCCGAGGTTTTTGCGGACATCGCCGGCTGGCTCAACAAACAAATCTGATAAACATAATGGGGCTGTTGTGCAACAGCCCCGTTTTTTTGTTTTTCTTCTTTACTTTTTGGCTGCCCAGCCGTCCACGACAGCCACAAGGGCCTTGCCCCGGCGGCCCAGAATTTTAGGCAGCAGGATGCGGGCCATGGCCCAGACGCCGGAGAAGTTATACAGGATGATGAGGGCGGTAATGATGCCCGTCCAGAGGCCGTACAGCGGCGTATCGGCCAGCAGTACGAATGCCTCGAATACCAGTGCGGCGGCGTTGACGAGGACGCGGCCCGGGTGGACATGCATCCCGATCATGCCGTGGGCGTCGATGGCGCGGAGAGTGAACACCAGCCCGAGGCCGAGGAAGGACGCATAGGTCGCACCCACAGGCCCCCACCACTTGATGAAGAAGTAGTTCATGAGGCAGTTGCTGATGGCACCGGCCATCATGGTGACCATGCTGCGCTGGGACTTCTTATTCACGACATAGACGCTGTTCATGAACTGGTTGAAGCAGCTGCAGGTAGACGCCAGCACAAGGAACGGCACGAAGTGCCATGCGTAATAGTAGTTGGACTTCATGACGTGCATGACCGGGCGGCAGAGCCAGATGATGCCCGCTGCACAGCAGAACAGCACGCTGGAATAGGTGCGGAAGATCTGGGTAAAGAACTTGGCTCTCCCCTCTTCCTCGGTGACAGCCGACAGCTGCCATGCGTCGTAGAAGATAAGGCCCAGCGTCGTGAGGATGGTGGGCAGGAAGTAGCCGGTGGAGAGCAGGCCGCTCCATGCGTCGCCGCTGTGGCCGTCGAGGCCGTCGCACATCTCACGCACAAAGAACAAATCGGAGGCGTTGATGATCCAGAAGCTTATCTGGGCCGGTATCATGGGCAGCGAGAAGTGGAGCATCTGCTTCCAGAGGGTCTTGTTGATGCCCTTCAGCTCGATGAAATCCCAGAGCCTGCCGGTGAACATCAGGAAGAGCACGCTCACGAAGTCGCCGCTGATGATGGCCAGCAGATAGCCGTTGGCCCCCCACTTGAAACCCACCAGATAAAGCACATAAAACGCCATGGTCGCCACGGTGCAGAGCACGCCGTCCACGGCCACCAGCTTGTTCCACTGGCGGCTGCGCACGAACTGGGTGCAGAGGGTGCGCAGGCAGCTCATCAGGACGTAAATATAAATGAGCAGGCCGTACTGGGCCATATCGGGCAAAAACTGCGCCACCGGCCAGCAGAGCACGAGGATGCCGAAGCCGCCGAGGATGGTGAGCAGGCCGTTGGTGAACACCTGCTTTTCGCTGTTGCCCTTGTCGAGGCCGAAGCGGATGATGGCGTTGGACATGCCCATCGACACAAAGGGGATGAGCAGATTGGCGTACTGGCTCAGGATCTTCGACAGGCCGAGGTCGGAAATCTCGGCCATCGCGTAGGTCAGGAACGGCTGGACGATGAGCGTCAGCAGCTTGGACGAAAAGCTGCTGATGGCAAAGATGATGGTATTGCCGGCGAGCTTCGAATATTTATCGCCGCCGGAGGTCTTTTCGCTTTCCAAAAGATTTTCTCCTCTATTTTTTACTGGCTTGCCCTCTCAGTCAGACCCTTTCGGGTCTGCCAGCTCCCCCAAAGGGGGAGCCTTTTTGCCTCTCCCTTTGGGAGAGGTGTCACCGAAGGTGACGGAGAGGGCAAGGCCGTTATCCTTTTAATAAGTCTCTTCGGGCTTTCCAGTCCGGCATCAGCTTCGCCACTTCAGCCCAGAAAGCCGGGCTGTGGTCGGGCTGCAAAAAGTGGCAGTACTCATGCACTACCACATAGATCTGTGCCGCCTCGGGCATATTGTAGAGCTGGAGCGCGAAGGTGATCTGGCGCTTCGCCATATGGCAGACGCCCCAGCGGCTGGTCATGCTGCGCACTTTGATGGTGGGCTTCTGCCCGCCCAGCACCCCGGCAAAGGCCGGGTAGACCTTGTCGCTCATGGCCGTGAAGTGGGTCAGGGCGGCCGCCTTGTCGGGCAGCTCCTCCTGCCGCTTTTCGCGGGCAGCCTGCCGGGCCTGTGCGGCCCGTATCCACTCCGCCTCGGCGATGACGTAGGCGTCAGCCGCTTCCAGCGTCGTGCGCAGGGGGATGCTGAGGGCCACGGTGCCGTCCCGCCGGACGTGGAGGTTGAGCCGCTTGACCCGCCCCCGCGTCAGCTCATAGGGGATGCCCCCGGCCACTCGCAGCATCACGCGCTCTTTTTGCATCTGCGCAGCTCCGCAAGGGGCAGCTGAGACAGCACGACGGCGGCGAAGATGAGGGCGCAGCCTGCGCTCTCCCGCATCGAAAGGTTCTGGCCCAGCAGCAGCCAGCCGCCCAGCGCACTGAATACGCTTTCCAGGCACATGATAAGGCTGGCGATGGCGGGGTTCAGATCTTTCTGGCCCAGGATCTGAAGCGTATAGCCCGCACCGCTGGACATGACGCCGCAGTAGACCACAGGCAGAAAGTTTGCGCCGTACTCTGCCAGCGTGGGCGTCTCGAAGATCAGCGCCGCCGCAGAGCTCTCCACAGCCACCACGATGAACTGGATGAGGCTCAGCCGCACACCGTCCACAAGCGGCGAAAAGTGGTCGATGGACATGATCTGGAAGCTGAACAGCACGGCGCAGCTGAGAAGTATCCAGTCGCTGGTCTCAATGCCGCCGAAGCCGTTCTTCATGCAGAGCATATACAGGCCCGCCACGGCGATGACCATGCTGACCCAGAGCTGAACGCTGCCCTTCCGGCCCAGAAAGAGGCCGAACACCGGCACCAGCACGACGTACATGGCCGTCAGGAACGCGGCCTTGGCCGTGGACGGGTTGATGGTGATGCCGATCTGCTGAGCCGCAGAGGCCGCGAACAGGAAGGTGCCGCAGACGAGGCCCGCCGCCAGCAGGGTCTTGCGCTCCGACTTCTCCTTCGGCCAGCCGTAGGGCTGGCCCTGTTTTTTGCGCACGGCGTCGAAAGCGAACACGGTGGGGATCAGCACGAGGACAGCCAGCCAGCTGCGCCCTGCGAGGAAGGAATAGGCCCCCATGCCGGAGCCTGCGCTCTGGGCCACGAAAGCCGTACCCCAGATAAAGGCGCAGAGCATCAGCATGAGCGAATGTTTGGTCTGTGTCTTCATCCTGCAATGCCCTCCACCTTGAGTCCGCCGTAGAGGTAGTAGCGGCTGGAATCGTAGGAGATGGTCAGGCGGTAGCTGGCCGCCGGGTCCAGCCCGGAGATGACGCAGCGGTAGTTCTGACCATCGGTCTTGATATAATAGGTGCTTCCGTTGACGTACTGTGCGCCGCCGGCCACCTTCTGCCAGACGGACACCTTGTACCGCTGGGTACCCTCGGCGGTGCCGTAGCCGGTGATGGTCAGGCTGCCGCCCGGGACGGTGAAGTAATCGGTCTGGCGGCTCCAGATGCCGTTGAACACGATATTCAGGCTCCCGTTCACCGCCGCCGAGGCATACTTGGCCGAGGCGTCAGCAATGCCCTCGATGTTCAGCGGGTCGCTGGTCGGTTCGGCCCAGCGGGTGCTGTCCTCTTCCTGCACCTCATTGTCCGCGCTGTTCTTCATGTCCAGCACAGTCTTGACGCCGGATGCAGCCACAAGCAGCACCAGCACCGCCACGACGAGCAGGGCGATTCGCTTTATCTTTTTCATGATCTTTTATCCTCAAATTTTGTTTTAACACGAGGTTTTACACGATTTATATAGTATACCGCATTTTATGCTCCCATACAAGAGTTCAGGCTGTAGTCAAAGCGGCCAGCGCCGCACGTTCGGCGTCGGCAAGCTCCGGCTGAGCCGACCGAAACAGCGAATCGTACCGGTAGAGCGCCCAGCCGCCCGCGCCGAGGCTGTGCAGGCGTTCCACCTGCCGGGCAAGAGCGCTGCCCGTACACCACTGGCTCTGGCTGTCCTCGTTGGCACCGCCGTCCCCCTCGCCGATGCGATAGGCTCCCAGCCCGAAGTAGAGGGCCGTGGATGCCGCCCGGGGCATGGCCAGCCACTCCGGCACGATGTTCTCGAAGGCGAAGCGGGTGCTGCCCGACTGGAGGGTATAGCCGCAGCCCCAGTATATCTGCGGGCAGAGGTAGTCCACCACGGCGTTTTCGCCCTCGGCGGCCAGCCATGCTTTCACGTCGCTGTACTGCTGGCCGAGGTCGTTGTCGGGGTTGCCCTGCGGGCTGACGCCAAAGCGGAGGGTGGCGTCGGCGGCTTTGACGGCGTCGTGGGCCGCTTTCACCAGCGCGGTGACGTTCTGTCGCCGCCATGCGGCCAGATCCCCCGCGCCGCTGGCGGCGAACTGGGCCGCGTCCAGCGCAGCGTCTGTCGTGGGGTAAAAATAGTCGTCGAAGTGGATGCCGTCCACAGCGTAGTTCTGCACCAGCTCGGCCACGCCCTGCACCACATAGTCTGCGGCTTCCGGGATGGCCGGGTTCAGGTACAGCCCCTCGCCCACGGCGCAGACCCACTCGGGATGTACATTGGCAAGATTATTTTCCGCCAGCGCGGGCGGCATCTTCGCCGAGGAGCGGAGGCGGTAGGGGTTCACCCACGCTTCCAGCGAAAGGCCCCGGCTGTGTGCTTCGGTGATGAGAACGTCCAGCGGGTCGAAGCCGGGGTCCTGCCCCTGTACGCCGGTGCAGAGATGGCTCCACGGGAAGAGGGTGCTCCTGTAAAGCGCGTCCCCGAAAGGCCGCACCTGCGCGATGACGGTGTTCAGCCCGATGGACAGACAGTTGTCCATCAGCGCCGCCGCACCGGCACGGAAGGCTGCTTCGGACGAAAAGTCCATCCCGGCCCATTCCAGATAGCTCACCCAGACGGCCCGCCATTCACCCGTGGGCAGGGCGGCGTTGGGCTCTGCTTCGTCCGTCGGCGGCACCGACGACGCCGAGGCCGTCTGGCCCCGGCCCAGCAGCACCGCTGCCCCGGCCAGCGCGGCGCAGCCTGCCCCGGCCAGGAATGCCCGCCGCCCGAACCGGCCCCGCCGGGCGCGGCGTCCTCTCCCCCGCTGGGTCATGCGTCCTCCTGCATCTTATAGAGGCTCAGCGCCGCCCAGCCCCGGGCGCAGGCCAGCAGCACCCAGAGCAGGTTCGTCCAGAAGCCCAGCGCGGCCATGCCGCCGTATTTCGTCATCAGCAGGAAGAACAGGTGGAGCGCTTCGGCGGCACCCACCAGCTGCAGCTGGCGCTGGACGGCCATGCCGCGCTTGTACTCAGTGCTGAGCAGCAGCGGCCACGCCAGCGCAGAGCAGAGGTAGCCCGCCCAGCCGTTGACCATGTAGCTCACCATCAGCAGCACGAACACGCCGGTGAAGTTGCGTTTTTCCCAGCTTGCCGAGCCTTTTTCCGCCGCAAGGAAGAGGGCCGCGATGCCCGCCATGGCGAATGCGATCTGCTCGATGAGGCCGAAGCTGGTGCCGCTCAGGACGGCAAAGCCGTTGAGCATGGAGGCCGCTGCGGAAGCCAGCAGCAGGAAATACCAGGTCTTTCGCGTGAATTTGAGTTTCATATCGTCCCTCCCGCCCGCAGAAAGGGCGCAGGCTCCCCATCAGTTTTTGGAATTTTTCAAATATTATAACACATTTCGGGGCGTGTTGTGTTACAATAAGGAAAACTCGACACAAATTCCATCGGGAGGCGCACATGAACGCTGTTTTTTCCATCCTTCTTCTCGCGGCCATTCTGGGCTTTATCGTATTTCTGCTGTCTAAGAAAGACCAGAACCGCCGCAGCCAGTACGGCTCCAGCGGCCTGTCCGAGTTCCGCACCGACCTGCCGCTGGACGACTGCTTCGACCGGCTGGACCAGCACAGCCCGGACGATGTCTTCGCCTACGAGTGCCGCCGGGAGAACGACGGCGGCTTCACCCTCCACCTGACGCTCCATCAGCCCACCCAGCAGCCGCTGGACACCCTCTACACCCTCCGGTTCGACCCGGGCCGCCAGACCATCGTGACCCTCATCTTCATCCGGGAAGCTTTTGGCTACAAAGAGCCGCTGTTCCAGCCCGCGATGCTGGACGAGTTCATGCTGCGCAAGTTCGACGCCCGCCGCACAAAATAATTCCGGCAAAAGGCTTTGCTTTTTTCTGATTTTTTGGTATACTTATAGTTAGTCCATGTGCGGCAGACCGCCGTTTTCGTGGGCCAGTAGCTCAGTTGGTCAGAGCTGGCGGCTCATAACCGCTTGGTCGCGGGTTCAAGTCCTGCCTGGCCCATAACAAAAACAGCACCCCAGACGGGGTGCTGTTTTTGTTATGGGTGCAAAAGTAAATCATCCGCCCCCGAAAATTCATAAAAGCGTGCAATAATGGAAAAAGCCCGGTGGTTTCAACGAACCATCGAGCTTTTTCTTGGCGGAGTAGGAGGGATTTGAACCCTCGCGCCGTTGTTTAGACGACCTACGCCCTTAGCAGGGGCGCCTCTTCGGCCTCTTGAGTACTACTCCAGAGCAAAGTGCATTACACTTATTCAATAAAAAATGGCGGAGAGAGTGGGATTCGAACCCACGGTACGTTGCCGTACGGCAGTTTTCAAGACTGCTTCCTTAAACCACTCGGACATCTCTCCTCGTGGACACTCGCACACGCCGTACCGAATGCCTATTTAATTTACCAGATTTCCGGCCTTCTGTCAAGCCCAAATTGAAACTTTTTCGTCCAGCCCCGCAGATCCCTCTCACGCGACAACCTTTTTTTGGCTGGCCGCTCACTTTTCTCTTTACAAAAACATCTTTTTGTTGTACAATAAAAGCATAAAATATTGACCTCGGAGTAAAGGAGTGTACGACCATGTCGTTTTCAGAGCTTTTGAAGCAGTGCCGCAAGCAGAAGGGGATCAGTCAGGCTGAGCTGGCATCCAAACTGGGGGTGACCCAGCAGGCCGTCGGCAAGTGGGAAAGCGGCAAATCCTCTCCCGACCCCGCCACGGTGGCCCGCATCGCTGAGATCCTGAGCACCACAGCCGATTTCCTGCTGGGGCTCTACCGCCCGGTGTCCAACGTGACCACCCCCGAGGAGCGTTTCTTCGGCAACTACGCCGAGAGCCTCATCCCGGTCATCGGCACCGTGAAGGCCGGGTACGGCGCACTGGCCTTTGAGGAGGATTATGGGCAGGAGTATGCCCGCGTCAAGGACCCCTCCAACTACTTCTACCTCGTCGTGCGCGGCGACAGCATGGAGCCCCGCATTCAGGACGGCGACCTCGCCCTTGTCCACAAGCAGGACACGCTGGAAAACGGCGACCTGGGCGTGCTGGTCTACGGCGACGAGGGCGAAGGCACCCTCAAGCGGTATCTCCAGCGGGGCAACTGCGTCGTTCTGCAGCCCTTCAACCCCGCTTACAACGAGCTGGTCATCAAGGGTGAGGACCTGAACCGCCTGCACATCGCGGGCCGCGTGGTCGAGACGAAGGCCAAGTGGTGAGTCTCTCCCCTGCCCCACGGCGCTTCTGATCAGCAGCTGTGGGGGTAAGGGGAAGATATACCCTTCTGGGAGGTATCTTTCTATGGAACAGTCCCTGATGGACAAGCTCACCATCTTGGCCGACAGCGCAAAATATGACGTGGCCTGTACGTCCAGCGGCGCGTCCCATCCGGCGAAGCGCGGCACCATCGGCAGCTGCTATGCGCCGGGCTGCTGCCACGCCTTTACCGCTGATGGCCGCTGCGTCAGCCTGCTGAAAGTCCTGATGAGCAACTGCTGCGCCTTCGACTGCAGCTACTGCGTCAATCGGAAGTCCAACGACGTTCCCCGGGCCACTTTTTCGCCCCGGGAGCTGGCAGAACTGACCATCGAGTTCTACCGCCGCAACTACATCGAGGGACTTTTCCTCTCCAGCGCCGTGCTGGGGACCCCCGACTACACCACCGAACGGATGCTCACCGTTCTGCGGCTGCTGCGGAACGAATATCACTTCGGCGGCTACATCCATGCCAAGACCATCCCCGGCACCAGCCCCGCGCTCATCCAGCAGATGGGCTATCTCGCCGACCGCCTCAGCGTCAACGTCGAGCTGCCCAGCGAACAGAGCCTCCATCTTCTCGCCCCCGACAAGGGCCGCCACTCCATCTTCCGGCCCATGAAGCAGATCTCGGTGGCAGGTGAAGAGAGCCGTCAGGAGCTGACTCTCTACCGCCACGCGCCCAAGTTCGCTCCCGCCGGCCAGAGCACCCAGATGATCGTCGGTGCGTCGCCCGAGACGGACTACCACATTTTGCAGCTGTCCGAGGGGATGTACCAGAAATACGGCCTCAAGCGGGTGTTCTACTCGGCTTATATCCCGGTATCGGACGACACCCGCCTGCCCGCGCTGGACACGAAGCCGCCGCTCCTGCGGGAACACCGGCTCTATCAGGCCGACTGGCTGCTGCGGTTCTACCAGTTTGAGGCGGACGAGATTTTAG
>OHTM01001054.1_pt1 | contig 10326 bp, 11 predicted proteins | sample 1578951 | NCBI WGS metagenome assembly OHTM01 (sample SAMEA3879605, study PRJEB24766) | human gut metagenome | biome: human-associated habitat; feature: feces | place: USA | collected 1985/1987
CAAACTTCGACCGCTAGATCGTATTCTCCTAAATGGTCATAGATGATCGCCAAACGTTCAAAAAAGCCGTCGGACCGAAATCCGTGGGCTGCGATAGAATTGATTTCCTCATCTGCCTGTTCTTTGTCAGTGTTATGTACGCATTGGGCCATTTGCCGGATATATTCCTGCTCTATCTCTGAATAGTGCTCAATATCCAGTTTACATAGTTGAATGCACTTATTTAAGTAGCACGCATCTACATCTCTAAAACGATAGTAAAACTGTAGCAAGTCATACATTGCATAATGGGCTTGCACTAGATTCGTACATTTTTTGAGACCGTCCAGGAGATCCTTCTCCGCTTGGCTATCAAAAATCGGCTTAGGCTTCGTCCTTTTTAATGCCTCATCCCAATCGATTTCTTCCTTTTGCAGGGATTCGATAAGGCGTAGTGATGCCGTGGGCAAACGGCTTTTAAACGGATCAAGCTTTGCAAAGAAGCTTGCAACCCGTCTCTTTCTCCCTGGTTCTGTTTTTAATTTTGAAGCGCTGTCTATCATAGCTTCCCATGATCGATGTAAAAAATCGTTGACGAGATGAGGATACTCACCTTCGTATTCTTTCAGCTGTTCAGAAGGATAGGGTTGGTAAAAAGGATAGGCGCTTTCGTTTTCAACTTCTGTTAGAAATTTAAGCCCTCTTATAAGAAGATCGTAGTTTTCAAAAAATTTATCTGGATTCACGGTTGCAACAAGCCAATGTTTATAATTTGCAATATCACAAAATAGTAAATAGATATAGTTATCGAAATCTACGCCATTGTGCGAAGTATAGGCAATCAACAGTTACCCCCCTAACTTTTAGTGCTGTTTGAATCTTCATGAAAACCGACGTTTTATTCCGATGTGGCAGCGCGATTTGAAAGGAGTGCAGCAGAAACAAGTACCTTAATACTGACAGCTGGTTTTGTGCGGTCAAGAGAGATATCAGTTATTTCGCGAAATCTTAGCATAAGCTCAGGCTTTAAGCTAACAACTGCGTTTATCTGAGTTCCGGGGTCAGGGGCAATATAAAATGTCACGAAGCCTGGGTCAAACCCAATATCTTTCAGCGTTACGTCAACATCCAATTCAATGAAAGCGGTAATAATTTTGATTGCTTCTTGCTTTAAAAAAGATGCAGTTTTATCGGAAATAAGGAGTTCAGAATTTAACTGGGATATATTTTTAGGGGGATAATTCGTTTGTGTGCTACTATTGGCCCCAGTGGCGCTGCTTTCTGCTAGCGATCCCTCTTCGTTTTCTGCTATTTGTTGGGCTGATTTATGAGATAGATGCCTGCCGATACTCGTCTTAATCATGGAGAAACTGGAAGGCTTCTTTTGGGGGAAAAATTTCGTGTAAATCCTGATTATTATAAAGACAAATCCAAAGTTTACCAGAAACGTTATAATCAAAGTAATCGCATCAGCCGAGCCGGTTGTTTCAGAGAGCATCGCGGCCGACACAATAATAACGAACAAAAAACCGATGGACCAGCGATCTATATATTTGTGGGCAAAATTTGAAATTGATGTAGACATATTTGTTTTTGTAGGAGTTCCGCAAAGGGGGCAGAAATTTGAATCGTCTTTAATCTCGGCTTTGCATTTTTTACATTTCAAGACAAAATCCCCCTCTCATATTACATAACAAATGTAACACAAGAGGGAGATTTTGTAAAGAATTAACCCACGCCCTCACATAAGGGCGACCCCAAAGACATGCTTTTTTTGATGTTTTCATTCGGATTTCAATCCACGCTCCCGCGAAGGGAGCGACGGCCGGGATGTGGGCGTTCCGAGTGATCCAGACGCGATTTCAATCCACACTCCCGCGAGGGGAGCGACCGGCAACAACATCATTGAAGCTGCCGAAAATGAGGATATTTCAATCCACACTCCCGCAAAGGGAGCGACAGCAAACACAGCCAATCGCTTGCCTGTCTTTACCCCTTTATTACAGCATATTTTACAGGATTTTGCAAGTATCCGACACATACAAAACGCTGAAAACGGCAAAAAAATTAAAAATCAGGTGCGAAACTCCCGACGATTTCGTGTTCGCTCGGGGTTCACACCTGTCTAAAAAATATTTTGTTGAAACCTCTTGACTTTTGTGTCACCGTATATTATTATGGTGACACAGAAAAGAGGTGAGAGCGTGTCCCCTAGAGTAGGCAGGCCGACCACTGACCCGAAGCGTCACGAAACCCGTATCAGAATGTCTGATGAGGATGTAAAGCTCTTAGATTATTGCTGTAAGGCCACGGGCATGACTAAAACGGATGTTATACGCCAAGGAATTCGAGAGGTCTATGCCAAAATAAAAAAATAACGGAATCGCCCTCCCTACCACAGTCGAGCGAAACCGTTATTGCCGACAGGAAGTATCCCGTCATAAATATCATACTATAACGGGATACTTCTGTCAAATCGAAAGCAATTGATTTTGACGGAGGTATTTTTATGTCATCAGCATTAGATCTTGAAGAAATTTGCATGAATCTACAACAGATTTGCGATGTACTATCCATCTATATCGAATCAGTCAGCGGAGAAAGGGTCAGTACAGAAAAGATTAATGAGCCTTGGGCGTATGCCAATCTTGCCACACGCCTCGGCATGTACGAAAGCCTGCTAAACTGTGTACTACGTGAAATGGTGGTGGAAATCGCAAACATTAACCAAATCGTTAATGCAAAATGTGCGACGAAAGAGGAGGAAAAAGCTGCATGACTACCGCTGAAGCTTACCGCAAGAACATTGCGAAAATGTGTGCTGAAATGTCCGAGTCTCAATTGCAAAGAGTGCTTGCGCGAGTACAGCACATATGGCTAACAAATTGCACGTCCCAGAAAGTTGAAAAGGAGTATGCATCATGAATAATCTTACCGTATTCAACAATGAAATCATCCCGGTCTACACCACTGACACAGGGGAGAAGGTTGTCATTGGCCGCGAGCTGCATGAGAGGCTTAAAATTGCAACCGATTATAAGGATTGGTTCCCTAGGATGTGCGAGTATGGCTTTTCAGAGCCTAAAGACTTTAGCTCATTTTTGAGCGAAAGCAAGGGCGGCCGTCCTCCCATCAATCACATCCTCACCCTCGACATGGCCAAGCATATCGCTATGATCCAGCGTACCCCGCAGGGTAAGGAAATCCGCGACAAGCTCATTTCCCTCGAAACGCGGGTGCAGGAACTCTCCCCGGAGCTCCGCCTCCTCATCAATCTAGAGATGCGCCAGAAGGAACAGGAACGGGCCATTGAGGCGGTAAATCAGCGCGTGGACGATATCAAGGATGTTGTGGCCCTCAACCCGCAATCGTGGCGCGAGGATGCCCGCAAGCTGATCGTAAAGATCGCGCAGACGATGGGAGGGAACGAGTTCATTCGCGATGTGCAGGCTGAAATCTTTGCATTGGTCGACGAGCGGGCTGGCGTCAGCCTGACAACCCGTCTGACAAACAAGCGCCGCCGCATGGCAGATGAAGGTGTTTGCAAATCCAAGCGTGACAAGCTCAACAAGGTTGATGTGATCGCGGATGACAAAAAGCTCATCGAAATCTATCTCGCGGTCGTGAAGGAAATGGCTGTGCAGCGTGGCGCAAAGATCGCGTAACAACCGAATACCGAAAGCGTCTATCTCATCGAGGTAGGCGCTTTTGTTATATAAAAAATCGTATTTGGAGGAAACACATCATGGGAAAACTCTACACACTTGATCAGAAGCTGCTCACCAACACGCCGGAAATCCGAATCGGAGAGAAAATCTACCCGATCGACGACCGGACAAAAACGGTTATGAAAGTAACCAAGATGGATACCAGCGATGCCGAAAACATTTCCAAAATCTTAGAATTGGCGCTTGGAAAGCCGGCCGCAAAAGAAGTGGACGAAATGAACCTGCCCTTCGTTGCCTATCTGAAACTGCTGGAAATCATCATTGCAGCTATGACCGGGGAGGAACCGGAAACGGTGAGCGCCCGATTTCAGGAAGCCGCCCAAAAATCAAATTGACGATGAAATCTGGTATGATCTCGAATTTGATCGCGTCCTGATCGAGCAGAGCATCGCTAAACAGTACGGCTTACTGCCATCCGAGCAGGGCGATCTCAAATACACCGATTGGGTCAAGATGGTGTCTGGCCTGATGGACGATACCCCGCTGGGGCGCGTCGTGGCTGTGCGGTCAGAGAAAGACCGGGAGATAATCCGGCACATGAACAAATGGCAGAAGCAAATCCGCGCGGATTGGGCCGCCTTCCGGGCATCGAGCCGCCCGCAGATTGATGAAGCGGAGGCAAAAAAGCAGATGGCCGCGCTGGAGCAGATGCTTGCGGGCTTGTTTGGAGGTGGGAAGTAAATGAGTGAAGGGACGAGCATCGGCAAGATATTCTTGGAGTTGGACATTCTGTCCGATCTAAAATCTCAGTTGGAAAATATCGCGAGTAAGGCGCAAGGCCAGGCGAAAAACAGCTTTGAGAGCGTTGGAAGGGCCGCCTCCGAAGCCATACAGAAACCAGTTGAGAAAATGGGCCAGGCCGTCGAAAAAATCACGGATAAGGTAAAGGAAACGACAGAGGAATGCATTTCAGATGCCGAAAAATCGCTTGACGAGTTGGTGAAGCGGGCGCTGAAACCCCGTGATTTTGAAGTAAAGGCCAACGTGACGCAAGTAGAAGCGGAACCAGGCTCTCCGCGCGGGCCACCCAAATACGCGATGGCTGGGCCTGATCCAGCAAAATTTATCGAAAACTATGGCAAGCAGTCGGAGAAATCCGCCATCCCTATGGAGGATATCTTTCAGCCCGCCCAAAATCAGATAGAGTTGCTCAAGCAAAAAATGGAGAATCTCACCGCGCAGATCACCGATCAGCGTGAAGAGATATTGAAGGAAACAAACGAGCTCGCAAAACTGGGTGATGAAGGCGGAGAAAAGGCTGATAAGCTTGCCCGAAGCATTACAGCCGGTGAAGGCCGACTGATCTCCCTACAGCAAACCTTGCTCCAGACACAGGCAAAGTATGACAAAGCGATGTCGGGAGTAGCACAGGCGACGGAGAAGCCCAAGGAAGCCGTTTCGTCCCTAGGCGAGCGGATCAAGTCAACCCTGAAATCCGCAGCCTCCAAAGGCGGAAAGAGTGTCAAAAACGGCCTCGGAAAAGCCTTTTCCAGCATGAAGCAAAACGCCTCAAAATCCGTTAAGGATGTGGGGCATAAAGTCAGCGGCCTTGGGAGAAGCATCAAGAGCGCGTTTAAATCGGCTGTACTAATGGCTGGATTGTACGCAGCTTTTCGAGCATTCAGAGATTTGGTCGGCGGCGCGTTAACATCGAACGAGCAGTTTGCCGCATCCTTGAATGCTTTGAAGGGGAATTTACAGGTTGCGTTCACGCCGATCTTGCAGGTAATTATGCCAGCGGTCAATGCGCTCATGTCTGGCCTCGCCGCAGCGGCGCAGAAGATAGCGGCATTTACTTCGGCCGTATTTGGGAAGACGTACGCCCAATCCGTCGCGGCTACAAAACGACTGAAAAGCACATCAAAAGAGGCAAAGAAAGCAGCTGGTGCGGTTGCGGGGTTTGACCAGTTAAACAATATTGAAAAATCAGAATCCGCAGAAGATAGTGGTACAAATCTAAATGCGTTGTCTGTAGACCCGAACGCCGGCGCGAACATGGTCAAGGAGTTTTCCGACCTAGGCCCCATTATCGCTGGATTCCTCACGCAAGCACTTGTAAAAATTGCAGAATTTGCTCCAAAGTTTGTGCAGGGAGCGGTTCAAGTTCTTACATCATTTATCAGGGGAATCAACGCAAATTTTCCGATGATCTCGACGGCCGTTCTGGGGATCATTACAGCCTTTATGGATGGCCTTGATCAGCTGATTCCGGAACTCGTTCCGTTTGGAGTAAATGTCATTACGTTACTAGTCGAAGCGTTTCTGACCTATGCGCCTCGGTTGATTAGGGCAGGAATCGTCCTGATCACAGGGCTGCTGGCCGGCCTGGCCGACAAGATGCCAGAGCTGATACCAATGGCACAGGATGCAATCCGCATGATTGTGAAGTCACTTACGGATAACTTGCCGCAAATATTACAGTCAGGCATAGAAATCCTGATGGCCTTAATTGATGGGATCATCGAAATGATCCCGGAACTGATTCCAGCAGTTACGCTAATATGCGCGCAGCTGGAACGAGCCGTTGTTGATAACCTTCCACACATTATACAGTCCGGCATCAATCTACTGATGGCGCTGGTCGATGGACTTCTTGGGTCATTAGACGTCATCATGGAACAGGCCCCGGCAATCATTGAAGCTCTCGTGACAGGGCTAATTGAATCAATCCCGATATTGCTTGACGGAGCTTGGAAGCTTATTCAGTCGCTGTGGAAATTTTTCACTGAAACCAACTGGGCTCAGCTTGGCATCGACATCATGGTCGCCCTTGCCAACGGTGTAATTAAGGGTTTGAATACGCTCATTGGCAAACTGAACCAGTTTGACATCGATGTTCCCGACTGGGTGCCGGTCATTGGCGGCAAAAACATAAGTTTCAAACTTCCGACGATCCCGACGATTAAGGCGCCGCAGCTCCCCAGCTTTGCATCCGGCGGCATCGTCTCACAGCCCACCCTTGCAATGGTCGGCGACAACCGCCAAAGCGCCGAAGCAATCGCTCCCCTGCATGAGCTCTACGGCATGATCAAGCAGGCCGTAGCGGATGGCGGTACCGGCCTGACTGCCAGTGAAATATACACCGCCATGCTTAACGCGCTTAACGATAGCAAGTTTGGCAGCCAGATCCGGTTGGAGGGCGACGTCAACATTGATGGGCGCAAGTTTGCGCGGATTATCGCACAGGCTGTGTGGGATGAGTTTGTTCGAATGGGTAGGCTGAAGCCTCAAACAGTGTAAGGAGATGATTCAATGGTCTATGCCGTAGATGGCGTAGCCTTCCCCGTCCGGCCGGATGCCTACGCGTCAGTATCAAGTGATCAGGTTGTAACCGGCGCGCAGCGTACCGTCGGCCCCGGCGCTCAGATGACAAAGGAACTGCTGGCCGAGAAGCTAACAATCAACTGCAGGTGGACGTTCCTCACACGCGATCAATTTCTCCGCATCAAGCGAATGCGCACCGGAAGGAACTTTGTCCGCCTGCGGTATTATGACGAAGATACGGACACGATCCGCGAAAAACAATTTTACAGCGGCACGATGACGTACGAACCAGGGCCGACAGATGCAAGCGGGAAGCCGGCGCACTACAAAAATATATCGTGGCCGTTTATTGAACGATAGAAAGGAGGCCCCTATGCTCACCGTCCCGCAAGAATACCACACTTATAGCGCCGCCTCTGAACGCCGCACAGACCTAGTCGTCCGGCTCGATCCATTAAGCTGGCCGACAAACATCAACGCCCACGGCACCGCGCACAGCCTTTGTATGCCCATCCAATGGGACAAATCTCCTCCCCACCGTCTCTATGCCACAGGAGAGTACAACCGCACACCCCTCGACGGCCGTGCCCTCGTCAACGGCTGGGCCGGGCAGGTCTACGGCTATCTCTCCAACGCCCTGTCCGATCAGGACGGCTTGTTTATGAAGGACACTGTCAAGCTCAGCTGCACCCGCAATGGCGGTGCGATCAGCGTTTTGACCATCTGCTTTGATCCCGCAGCCAATGAATACGCCGTAGACTTTGACGTCACGATCGACGGTGTATCATCCACGGAAACTTACCACCAGGAATGGCACATCCGCAACAATGACCAGCCCATTGTGTACATCACCGGTATCCGCGCCGCCTACGATACGGTTACGGTCACCGTCAGTAAGTGGAGCCATCCCTTCCACCGGGCACGCATCCGCGAGATCGCAAACGGCGTGCTGTTCGAGGCCACCGGGGATAGCTTGTACAGCTGCAACCTGATCTCCGAATCCGATCCCACCAACCAATCCATCCCCACCGGCGAATGCACCCTGACCTACCCCGATCCGCAGGGCATGTTCGACCCGGCGAACCCCGCGGGCGTGGCATCTGCTGTCCGGTCGGATCAGATCATGACCGTCTGGATTGGCGTATCCGACGGGCAGCACAAGCCTGTCTATGCCAAAGTCGGCGCCTACTATTGCCCAAAAGCCACCAGCAAGGGCGGCACAGGCGAGCTGCATGCCGTGGATATCCTCGGAAAATTGCAGGGCGCAGCAAAGCCCAACGCCCGCTCCCTTGACCACCTCCATAATCAGAGCCTCGCGGATTTCGTGCTCGGCCTTGGGGCTAGCCCGTGGATCCCGGCGACGGATTTTACAGGATCGGCCCCGACTGCCTTTGATAAAGGCACAAACCGCCTGGAGTGCCTGCGACATGTATCACAATACCTGCACAAGCTGCTGTATGTCGACGCGGACGGCAATGCCCGACTGACCGCCATGTCCCGTACGCCGGTTGCCGTAATCCCGTTGGATCAGTCCTACGAGCATCCGTCCATTGAGGCGCGTGAGGAGCTCGGCGGCATTGATTACACCTGGCACCGGTATGAAGATACGGGCGAAGAAATCCTTGCGGCTACCGCCGCCATACAGACCGCCAAAGGCGTGCCTGCCACTTACACGGCGATTACGGAGGAACCGGTCGCATACACCCGCTGCGAAGTGGAGCATCCTTACGCAAGCGACTTTGTTGTGACACTGGTCTCAGCGACCTCCTATGCAATCCGGATTACTGTCAGGACGGACGCTGTGTTTACGGATCCGGATGAGTACAATGTCACGGTCAGACTGTACGGCAAAAAGATTGAGGATCAGACAGGCTCCGGCACGTCTGAAAAGGACAGCGTGGTCAACAAGGAGCAGAACCGCATGTCCGTCGACAACCCAATCCCGGTCGGCATACTCGATCGGCTCACCTGGGGTATGTATCTCCGGCGGACCTACGGCAAGGCGGACATCACCTGCAACTGGCGTGGGGATGCGTCCCTGCAAGTGGGCGACCCGGTCACGGTGGAGGGCAAATACGGCCCTCTGAACGGCGTGATCATCAAGCAGGAGATCGATTACGACGGGGCGCTCACGATGCGCACTACGGTCCGCCAGCCGGATTGGATGATCAATCTGGGAGGTGAGGGCTGATGCATATTAAGACGGGCTGGACGCCCCGAGACTATCTTGACCTGTATGTAACGGACGACGGCGAGACGTTTGACCTGGTGCAGGGCGCCCAGGCAGGCAATAACGATGCTCTGGCCTTCAACCGGATTTTGCAAAATTGCAAGACCATCGCGGACACATACAACAAAATATTCGGTACGGCGTGGGGCTATGGCTTCACGCCGTTTTCCGTGCAGTCGATTTACTCCGCCGCCAATTTACAATTGATTGAAAATCGCTGCGGGGAGCTTGCCCGGGCATTTGGGCTGGATTACAGCGGCAGGACCTGGGCGGCAGGGGATGTCGTTGATTATCGGGATTTAAACCGCTGGGAGGCGCCGTTTACCTTTTTAGAACGGTATGAAGACAAAACAGCAGATGATTTTGACGTCATCCGCTGCGGCACGATCCTGTGTGGCGGCGTGCCGGGAGATTACCGGTATCATTTCTGCGGCGATTTTTATTGCGGCGACAGCACAGCTTACTTTAAATAACGGAGGTAAAAATCTATGGCCTATCAGAAAACACAGTGGAAGGATCATATTGAGGGCGTGCAAGTGGGCACACCGGTCAATGCGGTGAATATGAACAAGATCGAGGACGGGATTGCTGCCGCACAAAGCGCTGATATACTTTGGACCGGTGAACTGACGTCTGCATCCACTGCCCCGTCAACCGTCACGCTTACCAACGGCATCAATCAGTACCGTATGGTAGCTGTCATTACAGCACTCGGGACCAGCACGTCGAGTTACCGCTTGATGAACCTGTTTGATTGCATGACAATGGGTCAGGCGTCGCAGCGCATCCGCTACAACGACGCGAACGCGGTCGTGACCTCTACCATGCGCTGGCGCAGTGGAGGAGATTATACCAAAGTGCAATTTGACGCAGTGCCCGCAGGCTGGGTTATTACGCATGTCATTGGATACCGTTAAGGAGATCAGGCTGTAGCGGCGGGCATCACTATTTCGATATTGGTCACGTCAATTTTGGGCGTGGCCTTATCTATTATCTTAAATTTAAGGAGCGATCAACATGTCGAAACCCACAATCTACATCGCCGCCGGGCACGGCGGGAGCGATCCGGGCGCGGTAAACGGTAAATACATCGAAAAGGCGCTGACCCTCAAAACCGCGCTGGCT
>OHTM01001068.1_pt1 | contig 10249 bp, 6 predicted proteins | sample 1578951 | NCBI WGS metagenome assembly OHTM01 (sample SAMEA3879605, study PRJEB24766) | human gut metagenome | biome: human-associated habitat; feature: feces | place: USA | collected 1985/1987
CCTCTTCAACGCCGGTATCCGTCCCGCCATCAACCCGGGTATTTCCGTGTCCCGAGTCGGTGGTGCCGCTCAGACGAAGATCATCAAGAAGCTCGGCGGTGGTGTCCGTCTTGCCCTGGCTCAGTACCGTGAACTCGCTGCCTTTGCTCAGTTCGCCTCTGACCTCGACGATGTTACCCGCAAGCAGCTCGAACGCGGTCGTGTCGTTACCGAACTCATGAAGCAGCCGCAGTACCAGCCGCTTCAGGTTTGGGAAGAAGCTCTCGTGCTTTACGCCGTGAACATGGGTGCCTACGACGACGTGGCTGTTGCTGACGCGCTTCGTGTCGAACGCGGCATGCGTGAATACCTCAAGACGCACCATGCTGACCTGATCGAAACGATCGAAGCCAAGAAGGAACTCTCCAAGGACGTCGATGCCCAACTCAAGGCTGCTATCGAGTCGTTCAAGAAGAGCGGTGCTTACTAAGCGTTAACAAATCCAAGAGGACCCATATCCCATGCCCAGTACAAAGGAAATTCGCGGAAAGATCAAGAGCGTGCAAAACACGCGCAAGATCACCAAGGCGATGGAGATGGTTGCGGCCTCGAAGATGCGCAAGGCGCAGGACCGGATGTTTGCGGCCCGTCCGTACGGTGACAAGATTCGAGTGATCTGCTCGCATCTTGCCCGTGCGAACAGCGAATACAAGCATCCGTTCCTCGTTAAGCATGAAGGCACCAAGAAGATTGGTCTCATTCTCGTGACGACCGACAAGGGGCTTGCCGTGTATCAGATAGTGAAGGACAAGCGCATCGCCGATGTCGAGATGACCGGGCAGTGGGAGACCGCCCTCGCCAAGATCGAGAGCGGGGAGATGAATCCCGACAGCTTCCGCAAGGCCATCGAGGTCTATGCCGCCCAGATTACCGAAGAACTCCTGCAAGTGCAGGTATCGGTGGCGGACGGCGGACATATCCCGTGCCCCAAGTGCCGTTCCGGTCGCATCCTCCTTTACCCGAAGGTCGCCAAGTGCAGCAACGTCGATTGTTCCCTTACCGTCTTCCGCAACAAGGGGGAGAAGCAGCTCACCGACAGCCAGATTACCGACCTCGTGACCAAAGGCAGGACTGCTCTGATCAAAGGATTCAGGAGTAGGGAGGATAAGCCCTTCGATGCATACCTCACTTTCGACAAGGACTTCCGCATCGTATACGGGTTTCCGCCTCGCACGGACAAGTCCAAAGGAAAGGAGCGCAGGCGATGAACGGCATCGGTTGGATCTCCGTAGCGGAAGCCGCCCAGCTCTGCAGCACGAACGGCTCTTGATAGACAATGGTAGCCCACAGGAATTCAAGTTTTTATATCCGTAATCCCGGCAATAATCCCTATATTTGCCAATCGGTCACATAGAAAAGGCGGGATTGCTCTTTTCTGTGGCCGGATGGCAACCGTTCCGGGCACAATACCCGAACGGCTTTAATCAACATTCAACAATAGCATAACATGAATTTTGAACAATTAGCAACCATCATAGCCGACACGCACCAACGATTACAACAGAGTGCGGTCAAAGCCGTAAACCAGTGCCAGACCATGCGTAACTGGCTTATCGGTTTTTATATCGTGGAGTTCGAGCAGAACGGAGAAGACCGTGCCAAATATGGGGAATTCTTATTGAAAAACTTGGAACAAAAAGTTAATTTAAAAGGATTGAATATTACATTATTCAAGCGTTCACGAGTCTTCTATATGGTATATCCCCAGTTGGCAACTGTAATAAAAACGATATTGCCTCCAACAGGTGCATCAACGATGCACTTATTGGAAATGCAGGGTCTTGGAAAAAGTGCATCACTGATGCACTTATTACAAAATGCTGAAAACAAACAAGATATAGTTAATACGATAGAGCCTCAGAAACTACTCAGCTCTATTTCTTTTACCCACTTTATCGAACTGGTAAAAATCGACAATCCTGTCAAGCGGATGTATTACGAAATGCTCACCATCCAAACCGGGCTTTCTGTCCGTGAACTCAAACGGCAGATAGGAGCGTTGAGTTATGAACGTGTCGGCTTATCCGGCAACATGGAAAATGCACTTGCTACCATTCAGCAGAAGATTCACCCACAAACTGTAAACGATGCCGTCAAGGATGACTATTTCTTCGAGTTCTTGAACATTCCGCAGCAACGGGCTTCTTTGTTAAAGGAGAAGGAACTCGAAACACTTCTGCTCGACCATTTGCGAGACTTCATTATCGAACTCGGAAACGGTTTCTGTTTCGAAGCCAGACAAAAAAGAATCCTTATCGGTGACGAATTTTATTTCATTGATATGGTCTTCTACCACCGGATTTTGAAATGTCATATTTTGTGCGAATTGAAAGTTGATACTTTCAACCACGCTCATGTGTCACAACTTTATTCATACCTGAATTATTATAAAGCCGAAGTGATGGAGCCGGGCGATAACCCGCCTATCGGCATTTTGCTGGTAACGGACAAGAACGATGCGTTGGTGCGGTACACCACAACCGGATTGGATGAACAGATATTCGTTTCCAAATACCAGTTGCAACTTCCGACTGAACAACAATTAAAAGAGTTGATTTTAAAGACAATCCGGCAATAATAACAAATGCGCAACACATAGTTGCGCATTTGTAGTATTCTAATATTTGTCGTTCCAACTATTTCCGTTATCTTTGCAATCAATAGAACCTGCCAAGCCTCTTTAATAATGCCCAAATCGGCGGGTCGTTTTTTTATTACATCCTCCCGTACACCGTTCGGATTTTCCCGTCCTCCAGCACCTCGCTCGACCGTACGGCCCATATCCTGCCGTCGTTCGGTCCGCACTCCAGCCCCTTCTCACCGTTACCAACCAGCACCGGCACGGTTGTCATCACGATTTCATCTGCCAGCCCGTTGTCCAAGAGTAAAACTCCGGTTTCTCCTCCGTAAGCCACCACCATACCGTCGCCATTCTCCTTTATCCGTCGCAGTTCCGTTACCACATTCCCCCTGACAAAACGTACCCGTTCTGTCTCTGTCAAGTCTATACAGCCGTTCGTCACGACCAAGGTCTCCTTTGCCTCAAGCGGCCAGTCAAGATTATTCAGGTAAATACGCAGGTAAGTTTCCTCGTCAATCAGCACGTAGGCACAGGCGTCCACTGCCGCATTGAAACACTTGTCCGCTATGACCGGACAGCCGTCGATGGATTGGTACACGTGCAAGGTAATCTGTTTCATAACAATGTGTTTTTAAGGATTATGCCCGCCTCGCACCAAAAAGAACAGCGTGAACTCACACTATTCCGGAATAGAGGTACTGGCATACCTAAAAGACAGAATAGGCAAACTCACGCCGTATAAGCATACAGCATGAACATTGCGCTATACATCTTGTCTTTTTTTGAAAAGTGCCAGTTTTCTATTCCAAGACGTTCAGCGAACGTACAATATATATATATCAATCCCTGCTTGCTTCCAAGCCGGGTATGAATCTTTCATGTCATGACAGCAACCGTACCCCGGTAGAGTACCACCTGCCGTACTTTGTCACAAAGGTACGGGAAACTTCCCGAATAACAAAACAATAGCCCTGCCTAATCTCACGATCCGGCAAGTCCCCGTCCACTAACAGAAATCATAAAGGAAATATCACTTTTACGGAAACAAGCCTTTTTTCCTGCGCCTTTCCTCTTTCCGGACTTCCTTCTCCTTCCGTTTTGCAGCCCGTTCCTCCACAGCGGCAAACTGGTTGCGGAGGAACTCGTGCACATCTTTCACCCGATAGAAGACCTTGCCACTGATAGTGAAGTACGGCAGTATCCCAATGGCACGGTAACGTTGCAATGTGCGAATACCGACCTTCAGCAGCAGGCACAGGTCCTGGTTATCCAGTACCTCCTCTCCATCCAGCGCGTTGCTCTTCTTCAGTACTCTTTCCAACAACTTCTCCGTCCGGTCGAAACGTTCCATGATACGCTCCATCCAATTCTCAAATTTTTCGCTGTCCATATACATAGCAGTCGCCCTCCTTTTCAATAATTTCCTTTTCCCGCATGTAACGGATGTACCCCTTCGCCGTCCGTTCCTTCACGTCCAGGGTTTCCTGTATCAGTTCGCATAGCTCGATATAGCCATACTTTTTTTGCCTGACGAACGCTGCCCGTGCCATTTCAGACAGTTCCTTCTCCTTGCGCCTTTCTTTCTCCACCCTTGGTTTCTCTCCCATATAGACAGGCATCCCGGCCTGTTTGTCCCAGCGGAACTGCATCAGCGGGATATCCAGCGGGCTTCCATCCCTGACCTTCAATGCCTTCACCACCGACACCTCCGGGTTCTCGTCCTTCTCGATGGAGATGATAGCCGCCGACTTCCGCTGCAACTCGCTGCCCAAGTGTCCCCGCAACTTCAACCCGTTCGGGACGAAATGTACCACGGCGGTGATGCACGTGCGGTAAATTCCCGCCAGGCGGTAAATTTCGTCAACCAGCGCCACGCTCTCCGCCTCGTCGTTGGCGCAACGGATCAGGTCGGCAACTCCGTCGATGACGACCAGATGGATGCCCCCGTGCAGGTAGTGGTACTTGTCCATGCTTTGGATGATGGCGGTCAGCCGCTCGTTCCTCGACATCCCCGTCAGGCAGTACACGTGCAGGTAAGGCGGCATTTTCTCCCGACCGGCACGCCGCAGCAGCCGCCCCGTGTTCTTGTAGAGCTGTTGCTCGCTCTGTTCCGTGTCGTACAGCAGCACCGCACGCCCCTTTCGGTTCGGTTCCACCTTCACCCCAAGAAGGTCCGCGTCCTCCTCCCGTTCCATAATTGCCCCGGCGACCAACGCGGCGGTATAGTTACTCTTGCCCGTCCCTTCTCCGCCCGTGATGCAGAGTATGTTCTCTTCCGAGCCTAACGGCACGTCCCCGGCGGTCACGATAGCGACTGCCTGCTCCGGCGGGCAGTCGTAATCGATCTCACACGATTTCAGTACCGCCATCGTGTCCCCGTACAGCGTGTCGAGCAGTTTCAGGAACAGCCCCATCAAATCCTCCCGTGTGTGTCCGGCTTTAAAATAGTCCGTCACGTCTTTCTCTGATTTCGTCCCCGGCAGCGGTAGTACCAGCCGTTTAACACCGTACTCCGACAGTTGTACCCGGTGCTTCTCCGAGCATTCCAGCCCCGTCTTGTCCGTGTCGTACAGCAGTACGATGTGCTTGAAGCGATAGACGAGCTTCCGGACGGTCTTCGCCGGGATTACCGAGGTTTCCGAGTTGAAGCAGATGGCTTGGAAACCGTGAGCCGCAAGCGTCATCACGTCCTTCTCGCCACCCGTGAGGAAGAGCAGGTCGCCCTTCGAGGGCAGTTGTTCCAGACCGAAACAGTAGTTGTCGCCCGTATGACCGCCATAGACGAAACGCACTTCCGATAACGGGCGGTACACCTTCACGCCCCATTTCCCCTTGTAGCCGAACATCGGTTCCGCCGGGGTTGAAGTAAAGCCGAACGTCTTGCCTTCCCTTGTCTCGCTCCGGTACTCGGCGAGCGACACCACCCCGTAACGGTGCAGCACCTCTACCGTGATGCCCGATATGCCCCAGTAGGCGAGCTCTCTCTCTGTGAAAGACTTTTCAGCTACTTGGTAGGGACTTGGTCCAAGACGCTCGCGGGATAAATCTTTCCCTTCCGTGCCCGTGACAGTATCCCCGGGAATGCTCTCCCCGGTATTTTCTCCCTCACTTTTCTTTCGTGCACCCGTTACGGGCCGTGTCGTCCGGCAGCTTCCCTCCCGATTGTTGGTACCGGAAGGGATGGCCCCATCCAACCCCAGGCACAGCTCTCGGTCAATGGTGTGCAGCACTTCCACGAAATCAGCGGCACTCCGGCAGTCCAGTCCTTTCAGTTTCGCCACAAGGAAGAAACAGTCTCCCGAATACTCACCGTTACCAAAGTCCTTCATCCTGTACATCCCGCTGTGGCGATCATAATAAACGTTACACGAGGCCCTGCCATCAGCGTACAGCGGATTCAGGAAATTTCGACCCACCCGCCATTTTACGGGCAGATAATGACGGAACACCTCCAGCCCGTTACCTGTTTTTGCCAGTATTTCCTCTTTTCTTACCATATGATCTGCTTTTGCATTGGTGTAAAGGGTACGCTTCAATCATTCGGTCCACCAGCTTGTCAGGCGTTTCCCGTATCCAACGCTCATGGAACTGTTCCACGTCCGTACGGCGGTAACGTATCTTCCTCCCGCAGATAGAGTAAGCGATGATACGGTTCGTGCGGTAACGCTGCAAAGTACGGGGACTGATTTCAAGTTGTTCACACACTTCCTTTCCCGTCATCCATAGCCCTGCCTTCCTCGTACCCTTCTTATCCGCTACCGGCCATTGCTCCCGCTCCTTTGTTCCGGACGCCTCCACGTATGCCGCTATCCCCTCTATCTTCTCCACGAGGGTAGCAAACGCTTTGCTTTCGATTGCTATTATTTCCATAATCTTTTAATAATTTGGTTTCCGGTTACAAAGGTCAGTCTGTTCGACCGTTTTTCTTTTCACGTTCGTAGCAAGCTGCCAAAGTTTTTTTTCTGGTACAAAAAAACCGCCGCGGAGCCTTATTCGGGCTCTCTACGGTGGCTATATACTGTATTTTCACCAAATGGCGTATCGGGAAAGGTGATTTGGCAACTTGCTATGAACCTGCCAGTCTCTTCCTTGTTTTACAAAAGGTTATCCGTCCGTTTCGTCCATTCGTTTCAACAAACGTTCCTTCATTTGATCAAGGTAAGCTGTCCGGCTGTTCTTCCGGTTACGCATGGAGATAAACGTGTGGTACACGTCTCCCAGGTCAATATGGAACATTTGTTCGAACAGCATCACGAGCTCGACAATGCTCACCCTCCCGTTATCCACGCTACCCATCGCCCAAATGCCATATATCAGTTCCACGGCAGCCGCCTTCCGGTCCGTCCAATGGTGCTCCTTTTCCTGCACGGCATACGCCCCCTCCATTGCCAGCAGCACTTTCCGGTTCAGATAACCAAGTAACATTTCCGCCGCTATCAGTCTTGCGGCCAACAAGTCATAACCGGTTGACATCACCGAATCCTCCTCCAGCATAAAACTTCCGCTTTCCGGGCTCAGCTCCTTTTTGGCACGGCGGAAATAGTAATGGTCCCGGTAAGTCGCCCCGCTCCGGTAATACTGGTAAAAGGGAAGGTATCGTTCCAGTTTCCGCTGGTATTCTTTCATAGCCTTGCGGTAATGCATCCGGGCAATCTCCGGGCAACATGAACAACCGCTCTCGATCTGGTATACCCGGTAATAATACAGCAGGCGTCCCGTCAGGGCAGGCTTGTAATACTTGAAAAAGCAGATTTCCTCTTCCACGTTGGAGAATGGGTGGTTTAGGACATAGTCCTTCAACTCACGGGATCGCTCCCTCAAAAAAGAAACCATCTCCTGACAAGTCCGTATTACTTGCTCTCCCTCCATACGGGAAGATTCAATGCCCATCTTACGTTCGACCTCCTGCATCAAGTTGTTAAAGTACGTTTCTATCATGTTATTCCTTAATTATGGGGCACGTGAGTACCTTCACGCTACCCGATTTATTTTTATGCCTCGCTTGATTCGATCGCAGGTTTTCCTTTCGGCCCTTTACGATGAAAAAACTTTTCCTCATATCGAAAAGACCGGAGAAAAGCCATGATACGGCTTCCTCCGGTCACACCTGCAAAACTGGGAAATTCCTTCCCCAATCCCCGGGACCAGACTATTCAAGGTCCCTCACGCAACGCACGTATCCCTTCCTGTTATTCACAAGCCTGTCATTGTCACCCGCCCATTGGGTATCCACGGTCGTGACCCATCGGAGATAACCATGGAGATACATCTGGTAGCCGGCACTGAACGATCTTGCCCCGTTCATGCTACGCTTGGAAAATCCCGTCCGAGAATGGAGAACTTCAGATTCTACTACTCCCAGAGAAGGAAGGTCATTACCGAATTCGTAAACCTCCTTTTTCTCAGGGTTATGCCAGTCGAACAGGCTCCCGCACATGATGATCAATTCCACCTCGTTGGGCACCCGCCAGGTTCCCAGGTCGCTCTTGTCCGCCTCCTGGTAATAATAGGCGCACGGGCTGTTTCCCTGTTCGATGTCCGCCATCAGCGTGCTCCAATCCTGTAAGTAATACTCGCTCTTCCTGTCAGGATTATTCAAATCCTTGGGCTTATCTATCTTATTGGCGATATACTTGGCCACCTCAAACCCGTTCTTGTAAATGGTGTTGCTCTGGGAGTCCTCATCATGCGCGGGCAACTCGTAAATGGCTCTTACTCCACGCGTCATGCTGTATGGCAGGTTATCTGCCCTAAAGACCAGATATTCCTCTTTCGTCCTGTTATTGACAAGAGACTTGTTCAGTTCCTTGCCCAACTCCTCGATGTGATAGCTTTCTTCCCCAGACTCCAGCATCCCCAGATCCCTGATCAACCTCACTTCCGAGTAGGGGGTGCGGTCCCCGGGTGAGTTCCCTCCCTTGTAATAATCAAAGTTTGCGATGGGAGTCACGCTGCGGGACTCCAAGATACAAATATAGGGGTTGGAAGAGTATAAAGAAAGGTTTGTACTTGCCATAAAGGCTCTTGACATATAAAATGCTGTGGCGTTGTCCGAGGGGGCGTGCCCGTGCAGCCTGGAATGTAACGGCAACGCCCGTTCCCCCACGATAAGCATACCGCTCTCGCTCATCGAAGGAATATACCACTTCATCTCGGCGGCCTGCATCCGGCCATCACGGTTATCATCCCGGTTCCGTAAAAACGGGGTGAAACAGGCATATTCGGCGTGGTAATTCTCGGCTGCCAAATTATAATGGTCTCTGCTGAGAGTCAGCTTCGCGTTGTCCACCTTCGTCATGACCTGCCATAACTGGTCTTGTTTACTTCTTCTCATCGGGTCAATCATGACCTCTTGACTGAAGTCGCCCGACCTTGCCATCACCTTCCAGGTATTCGACCAGCCGTTGGATGTATATTTATTATAAAAAGCATCCGGTTCTCCCGGAGCCTTCACCATAAAGTCCAGGTCCGGTGTCTCGTTCACGTTTTCCACCCCCCAGACACGCATGCCTTCGGGTCCCTCCGTAAACACCGTCTTGATGGACATCTGACGGATGGAAACGACAGCCTGGTGATAACGTGACTGCCCGTCGGGGGAGATTTCATGCGACGTGTTCACCAGCAGGTCGAAAGTCCGATCCGGGGCGTTGGCAAAGGTTTTCCACAAGTTCTTGTCCTCGGGGGCGCCATCCTGCATGGGGTTCCGCTCGTAGAAATACTCGTTGGCGTAAACCGTCACCTTGCAAAGCCCCGTGGAGGCATTAAATACATAATCGGGCTCTTTGACAAGTCGGTAAAGAAACTGTTCCAGCGAAAGCAGATGCGTCCCCGTGTTGGAGTAATATTCCATGGTTTCGTTTCCATTGTCAGACAGGGTGCTCGGGTGGATGAAGAACGCGAGCCAACCAGTGTCTGCCTTCTTCTCCCCTGAAGGAACGTATCCGTTATCCTCCAGCTGTTCCAGCTCCGCCCTCGTGTAAGAGACTATCTTGTCACAGAACGGGGTGCGTATGGCAAAGGAGATCATCGCGTCGTCCTTCAAACTGCCATCCGGATTGAAGATGGCAAGCTCGTCCTTGTTGAAACGCATCAGGCCCTGTTCATAATGGCAGTCAAAACTGAAGGAGCGGTGAGCGTCATATACAAGGCCTTCCACCCCGGGAGCGGGCTCCTCTTCCCGGTCCTTGTCGGACATCGCCTCCACTACCAGGTCGTTCATCCCCTTGATCGTCACGTTATAGGTATAGTGCACGTTACGTTCTATATCATAATCGTTGACCGGATCATTCTCCGCCGTGTATCCCAGATAAATGCGGTAGGTCACCCTCCCGAAACGCTCCGTTGAGACTTCACCGGTTGTCATATCCTGGCGTAACTCACCCGTGAACTCGATGTAGGGAGCCAGATCCGGAGCGTATTCTGTAGCTCCGTTCTGCACGTTCGGCTTCTCCGTAGCATCGGGAACGGGAGACTTCACTTGTTTCTGCCGCAGGTCATACCCCTTCCTCTCCGCATTGTAACCGGGAGAGGCGGGAGTTATCATTTTTTTTGCCAATTTCCGGTTCTCCGGAAGGTAAAACGTAGTAGTAGTAGTAGTAGTAGCGTCGCCCTCGAACTGGAATAATTCGG
>OHTM01001086.1_pt1 | contig 10175 bp, 9 predicted proteins | sample 1578951 | NCBI WGS metagenome assembly OHTM01 (sample SAMEA3879605, study PRJEB24766) | human gut metagenome | biome: human-associated habitat; feature: feces | place: USA | collected 1985/1987
TGCTATCCTGTAACCGTAAGGATGGCACGCGCTTTTTATTACAGAAGAATGCTTACCCGCGGTGTACCAACCGCTCATCGATGAAAGGAATGCTCCATTTCCCCTAAGGCGAGGAGTTTAGGGCTACTTTTATAGCATTATTTTGGGAAAGGAAGTGTACCACATGAAAGCAACAGAGCATCTATCAGCCCTCCTGCATGCGCAAAAGCAAACCCTGTGGGAGCTGGAAGCAGAGATTGCCTCACTCAGCGCCAAAGATTTCCTCACGGAAAACGATCGCCTCAAAGCGGAACTGGCGCATACAGCAAACCGCTGCCGCCAGGCGGAGCAAACCCGTGACACACTGAAAAAGGAGCTGGAAGCTGTGCAGGAAGCGCTGCACACCAAGCTTTACAGCGAAAAGCAGCTCGCGCTGCGGCTCGCCTCAAAGCGGCTCTCCGCCTACTATCAGGCGCAGGATGCCGCGGAAGAAAACCGATTAGTTGCCTTTGAAAAAACGATACGTAAGCGCATCGAATTGTTGCAGCGGCAGGCCAAAGAGGAAGACGAAGCCCTCTTCAGCGAACTATCCGCCGAATTTGACCGGCTGCGCGCCCTGCTCGACGAGCGCATCACGCGCCTGCGCAGCGAGCGGGAGGCAAACGCCGCCGCCTTGCAGGAGGGGGCGGCCCCGGCCTTCAGCGCATTGCAAAACGAACCGCTCACCGGGCAGGAGGCCCGCGCCGCCCTGCGCGGCCGCCGTTTTGAAGCGCTGATCGGCCTGAGCGTCTTCAACAAAATCGGCGTTCTTCTCATCGTAATTGGATCAGTCGCCGCCGCACGCTTCACCTACACAAAGCTGCCGGATTCTTTCAAGGGCGGCATGCTGTTTCTGCTGGCATTCCTCTTCTTGGGCGTGGGGGAATGGATGGGGCGCGGCGGCAGGCGGCGGGATCTGTTTTCACTCGGCCTATCCGCAGGCGGGGTCGCACTGCTCTATGTCAGCGTGGTCACCTGTTTTTTCTGGCTGCATCTGCTGCAACCCTATGCGGCCTTCGCTCTAATCGTGCTGATCACTGCGCTGGCCTTTTTTCTCTCCCAACGGCACAACGCACAGGTTATTGCGGCTTTTGCCATGATCGGCGGCTATTTGCCCGCTCTTGTGTTCTTTTTTCAGCCGGGGATACCGCTGCCGCTTCTCGTGATCAGCGCGCTGTATTTTGCAGGGCTGTGCTTGTTCTCTCTGCTGACGGCGTGCCGTAAAAAATGGATCGCAGCGCAATTTGTCGGCTTTGCGCTCAACACGGCCGCGTTTTCTATTCTCGCAGTCCTTTTTCGTGAGCGAACGAACTTCTATCCGCTCGAAACAACAGGCCTCGGCTGGCTCTGTAGGCTAACGCCCTGCCTGCTGGTCGCCTTCTCCTGCCTCGCTTTTCTGGCGGGTCCGCTCTTCTATGCCCGGCGTACGCAGGCTGCACTGAAAATCCACGACTTTCTTCTGCAAGGCTGTAACCTGATGGCGAGCTATGTGGCGCTCTCCCTTCTGACCGGTAGGTTCCCCAGCACGAACTATGCATTTCTACAGCCGCTTTGCTTCACCCTGCTCCTCGCGGGCACAGCAGGGTATCTTTGGAAACGGGTTCCGAAGGAACGCACAGGCCTGTATGCAGCGGCGGGCGCTGCGATCCTTTTTTCTCTGCTTATTCCGCTCTACTTCAGCTATGCCTACGCGGTCTATGCCTGGACGGCAGAAGCCCTGCTTTTCCTGCTGCCCGGTTTGCAGGGAAAACGCCGCCCCCTGGAGCTTGCGGGCTGGCTGGTCGGCGCGGCGGCAATTCTCTCGCTGCTCATCGCGTACCCCATGCTGCAACTCTCCCTTCCAAAGCTTGCATTCCTCCCCTCCTGCGCTGCTGCGTACACCTGCGTCACAGCGGCCAGTCTGTTCCCCATGGCGGTCATTCTACACAGAGGAAAACCAACGGGCGGTATACAAAGCGTGTATCCATACGGGTTTCTGCTCAACCTGTGGCTCTATGTCATCTTTGCTACACAATATTTCCTGCCCGCTCTGATCCCCGCTCATATAAACGCACTGCATACGGACCTCTTCCTGCTGAGCCTGACCATTCTTCTAGGCTGCGCCGTCGGCTGTCTCGCGGTCCGGCTGCCCCGCTTGCGGGATGATGTGACAGCGGTGATCGGCCTGCTGATCTATGCCTGTTCCTTCCTGATGGTGCATATTGTCAACTGCGCGTATTTCCGGCAGGCGAATTTCTTTCCACAGGCTGTGCAGATCGGGCTGGTCCTACTCCAAATCGCCTCCAACATCGCCTCCGTTTTGGCGGCGGCGGACTTCACCCGAACACTTGTCAAACGCTTCCGCGCCCCTGCCGAGATTTATCCGCTCACCGTATCCGCCGCCTTTACCGTGCTGCTCACCGAGCTACTGCTCGGCCAGTTCCGGCTTGCCTTTTCCAACCCGCTCATCAGCGCCCTGTATCTGGCAACGGCGCTCGGCTGGGTCCTCTGCGGCTTCTGGCGCAGATACGGCTCTATGCGCAGGTTTGGCCTGTGCCTCTCCTTCCTGGCGCTGGCAAAGCTCTTCCTGCTTGACCTGGCCGGCCTCTCGGAGGGGAGGCGGATTGTCTCCTTCTTCGTCTTTGGCGCGTTAATGCTCCTGATCTCCTTCGTATACCGCTATTTCAGCAAACGGATGCTTCCCAACGGAAGCATCGCGCAGATACCGGCTCAGGAGAGCTCCTCTGCCACACAAAAATAAGCGTTTCCCTCAAAAAAGGCGGGGCGTGGAATCTTCCACGTCCCGCCTGCTGATGGATAGCAGATCGCTTCAACTATTGTCCAATGGTGGTAAGGAACGCATTCGTCCGCATCTTGGCCACACAGATATTTTTGACGCATTTGCGCAGCGCCTCTCCGTACCCAATCGGGTCGTTTCGATAGGCCCGTTTCATGGAAGCCACCAGCGGCAGCTTCCGCAGCGGCCACACCATGCACAGCAGCTCGTCGTTGCCTGCATACACGGCAAGGTTCGGGTTCATATAGCCCGTGCCGGTAAGGTTCATATAAGCGTCTGTGATGACCATGCCGTCAAAGCCCCACTCTTCCCGGAGAAGCTGGGTAAGCAATGCGTAGCTTCCGCCGCACCACTGCGCGCCAATGCGGTTGAGGCTGGACATAATGCCATATGCCTCACCCTCCTTGACCGCGATCTCAAAGGGCTTGAGGTAGAGCTCCCGCATTGCCTGCTCATTGCACCAGGTAAATACGCCGAAGCGGTTAGTTTCCTGATCGTTGAGCGCAAAGTGCTTGATGGTAACGACCACGTTTTCACTCTGTGCGCCGCGCGTTACCGCCGCGGCCATTTTGCCGGAGAGCAGCGGATCCTCGGAATAATATTCAAAGTTCCGCCCGCCCAAGGGGTTGCGGTGCAGGTTGGCCGCCGGCGCATACCAAACGTGCGTGCCGAGCTCTGCGGCGGATTTGCCGATTGCCACGCCCATCTGTTGGGCGAGGCTGTCGTTATAAGTGCAGGCAATGATCGTTTCCGTCGGGAAGGCGATGCTCTCCTCTGAGGCGAAGAACCCGTTCTTCCCCTTGATGCTGGCGGGGCCATCGTTATCAACTGTGGCAGGGATGCCCAAGCGGTCGATTGCCCGCGTATGGTAGCCGCAGTCTCCAACCAAATTGATCATCTCATCCAACGTGAACTGATCCAAAAACGCATCCCATAGGGATTCGTCGCGGTAAACATCCTGAAGGGTAATCGTGCCGGTTTCATATACCGCGCCCATGGTGGGCACGGTGCCCTCCGTTTTCGGCGCGGGCTCCGTATCCGCGTTGCGCACGGCGTCGGTTAGCTTGGTCATGGGGCCTTGCGGATAAGTCGCCTCCGGATTGCTGCGGGAAAAATAGGTGATCTCCCCATTGACGTCGGAGAAGAGGTTTTGAATCGGCGCGCCGGTTTTATCATCGTAGCGCAAAACCTTCCGCTCGGCCAGAGGGAGCTGTTCCTCCGCCACGCTCTGGCGCACATTGCGCCGGACGCTCACGGTATAATCTCCCGCTTCCAGCACCCAAGCCTGCTCCTTCTCCCCATAGGAGGCCATATCAGAAAAGTCGAATTGGACGGTTACCGTTTGAGAGGCGCCGGGTGCAAGCAGCTCCGTTTTGGCGTAACCCGCCAGGCAGATCGCGCTCTTTTCCAAGCCGCCCTTCTGGTATGGCGCGGAAAAGTATACCTGCACCACATCCTTGCCTGCGCGCTGGCCGCAGTTGGTCACCTGCACCTCTGCCTTCACCGTTTCTCCATCTGTGGAGATCGAGTGGACGTCCCAGCGGAAATCCGTGTAGGAAAGGCCATATCCAAATGGATACTGCACTTTTTCCGGCGCAAAGGTTTCAAAATAGCGGTAGCCGACATAGATGCTTTCTTGATATTCGATATAGGTTTTCAGGGTGCCCGGATAGCGGTAGTTGCCAAAATTAGCGCTGGAAGGATGATCCTCCACCTGGTATGCAATCGTATCGGTCAGCCTGCCGGAGGGGTTCACCTTGCCTGCAAGCACATCAGCCACAGCCTGCATGCCAACGGTGCCCGGGATGCCGATCATCAGAGCTGCGTCAATCGTATCATACTCCTCTAGCCAGCCCATCTCCGGCATATTGGCCACGTTGAACACCACGATAACGTGCCGGTATTCCCGCGTTACATAATCAAGCACTGCCCGCTCTTCCTTCGTCAGGCGCAGGTTCTCCTCTGTCAGATCCGCGCCTTCAGAGCCGGAACGGCCATAGTAAAAGATTGCCGTATCCGAGTACTTTTTCGCATTCCGCTTCACCTTTGCGGTCATGCGGTTCACCGGCATCTCCACCTTTGCAACGCTGCCGAAGAGAAGCTTTGTCCCAAAGGAGAAAAAGTCTTTCGCGCCGAGTATTTCTTTCAAGTTGAGCGAATGCATCTGGCTCCAGCGTGTATAGGCGGATTTCAGCTCGGTATTATAAGCCACGCCCGCCTGCTCCAGCGCCGTATAAAAATCTGTCACATCGCTGCTATCGATTTGCCCAGAGCCTCCGCCGCCATAGTACGGCTTGACAGATGCCGCTCCAAACACGTTCACCTGCTTCCCCTCCAGCGGCAGGCAATTGTTTTTATTCTTTAGCAAAACAATTCCCTCAGCCTCCGTTTGGTAGGCAACCTGCTGTGCATATTGCTGCGCTTGGCTCTGCTCGCCTGCCGCCTGCGCCCGCCAGCACTAGGCTGAACAATTTTTTCCCTGTTTTCATAAACTCCCTCTTTTCTGTGAACAATCTGAAACACTTTGCATCGAATCCGATCATCGTCAAAGCATTACGGAAGGATTATATAATAAAGCAAATAGTCTAGTATTTATCTAATAAAAATGATATTATTTAGACAAAAGGTACAAATTGAACTTTTTTATTTGAAAACCAGAAAAAAGCTGGAGAAAAAGTTCTCCAGCTTTTTTCACTCCACTCTTCGGCCATTCTTCTTGCTTATGCAATCTGTACCGCCGTTTGATGGGTGAGGCCGGGCATTGTTGCCTCACCCAGGCATCCGCTGTAACGCTCATAGAAAAAGCCCAGCCTGCCCTTATAATCCGCCTTCCATGGCTTACTCTTGCCACAGTAGTGCACAATCACCACGTTTTCTTTTACCCAATCCATGTCAACATGTCGGCTCGGGCGAGTCAGCAAGTTGTGATTGAGCAGATAACGATCGTCTAAATTATAGAGCAACGCGTCTATAGCAAGCGTGCTGCCGCCATACATCCCATTCAGGATATCCTGATCAAGCAAATAAAGCTTCTCCCGATTTTCACGGATGTAATCAAAAACGGCTTGCACATCCTGCACCTCGCGCAGCAGCTGAAGGTTCATCAGCATGACGCCCGCGTTGATATACTTGCTGCCCTCCGGCATTTGAAGCCGTGTGCGGTTGAGCCATTGCATCGGGCCGAACTGATGGGACGCTGCCGCAAACAGATTCCCCTTGAAATCCAGCCGGTAGAGCTGATCGATGGAATGGACGACTACCAGGTCCGGATCAAGATACAACACTCGGTTTACCTCCCGCGGCAGAAGCTGTGCTGCAAACAGGCGGTAATAGGTCTCCTTCGGGAGGCGCTCCAGAACGGGTGCATCTGCAAACATTGTATGCGGAACCTGAATGTTCACAAGCTCACATCGATCCATCGGCACATGCTCCTCGAGATAGCGAAAATCCTCCCGCGTTAACGAGGAATGCGCCACAAACACGCGAAAATCACGGTTGGAGTTTGAGGAAAGCAGCGAGTTGAGCATCACAGTCAGCGGTTGGATGTAGCCGGAATTGAGCGTTACCAATATATTCATTTTCATAAGAAAAGCCTCCTGTTTTTGATCTTGCCCCTATCATAAGGGCTTCAACTTACAAAAAAGTTACAAAAATCTTTCAGAAGGCTTTTGTTTGCGTGAAGAAAGATTGCATGAACTGGCAGCAAGGCAAAACAGCAAGCGTCAAAATTCTATCAAATCCGTTATGAAAAAATGGGCACTTACTGCTCTTCCTTTTGCGCTTTCACCATTTTTGCACGCCTGGCCAAATCCATTGAAACAAGCAATTGTTTGTGCTATTATTTATATAAAGTTCTATATGAATTAATTTCGATAGTGGTTTGAAAAATCGTGGATTTGGTATCGCCGGTTTTGCCTAAATATAAAAGTTCATGGGGAACACGGGAGGAGAATGCCATGCGCGCAGATGTGCTGCTTTTCTTTCAGGGGCATATGGAGGCGCTGCCCTTGTATGAGCAGTTGGAAAAGAGAATTTTGGCCAAGATTGCAAACACCAGGCTCAAAGTGCAGAAATCGCAGATTTCCTTTTATAACCGGTGTATGTTCGCCTGTGTTTCTTTCGCCAAGGTGCGCAAAAAGCAAGATTGCCCGCCCGCCTACATCGTGATCACCTTCGGCCTAAACCGTAGGGTTGAATCCGAGCGGATTGACGTTATAACCGAGCCATATCCCAATCGATGGACGCATCATATGCTGGTTGCTAAAGTGGAAGAACTAGACGATGAGCTGATGATGTGGCTAAAAGAGGCTGCCGCTTTTTCGGCAATTAAGTAACCGGGGAACATCATGTCAGCAGGGCTTATGGACAAAGGATAAGACCTGCATCCATAGAATGTAATCGCCGTATTCTTACATCAGTGTACAGGGGTACACATCGGTTTTTAGCACTGTGGCCGCGCCCCTGGCTGCGTTATCCTCCTTGCTTTCCAGCAAGGAAAGCTGCGTCGTCTGCCTGTCGCCAGTCGAGCCCGAGAACGCAGTCAGCATGCGTTTGGGCACGCCCTGATGGCCATGTTCCCCCTGCACATTGATGCTTTGCTTCATTTAAAAAACAATTTGAAACGAGGGAAATGAAATTGAAAAAGTTTTTTGAGGAATTCAAAGAGTTTATCTCAAGAGGAAATGTGCTGAATCTGGCTGTTGGCGTTATTATCGGCGGTGCTTTTTCTTCAATCGTTACTTCCTTTACCGATAACATTATCAAACCGATTATCAACTGCATCGGCGGCAGCCAGGTTCAGGGAAAGCTCCACCTGATCGGCGACAACTACATAGATTACGGTGCGTTCCTTTCCGCCGTGATTCATTTTGTTATCATGGCCTTTATCATCTTCATCATTGTTAAGGCTGTAAATAAAATGATGTCGCTCGGCAAAAGAACAAAGGAGGCGCCATCTGCACCGACAACAAAAGTGTGCCCATTTTGCAAAAGTGAAATAGCCGTAGATGCCTCCAGGTGCCCACATTGCACGTCTGAATTGCCGTCCGTTGAGTAGTAACACGGTATCATCGCATCGTCTGTGGCTGAATAGAGCACAAAAGAAAAGGGGGACTATTGCAAAATGAAATATTTTGCAATAGTCCCCCTTAATTCTGCGTTTATTTATGCATGATGCAACGCGCCCTTTGTTGCCGCTCTCCGTTTCTCTTATCGTGCACAATCGAGCTGCCTAATTTCTCTCAAATTTTTCTGCGTTATTCATTCGAGCCCATAGCTCACCACTCGTTATTAATTTCAAAAATCCGTTAGGCGATACCGGTAGGGAACAACACGTTTTTTGAGAAGCCTTGAAAACATTGCGTATTCCCGCCGGCAACTTTTCCAGGAACAGAAACGCAGGCAACGGTGAAATCGTTCTACTTGCAGTGTTTGGGCGCCTGATGGTATCGTCTAGTGAACCAAAAAAACCAAAATCCCGCCGACATAAATCGACAGGATTTTGGTTGTGGCCCGCCCGGAGGGATTCGAACCCCCGGCCTTCAGAATCGGAATCTGCTGCGATATCCAGCTTCGCCACGGGCGGGTATTCAATCATATGCCTTTTCAAGGCGACTGTTATTTTACCACGCCTTCCTGAAAAAAGCAACCGTTCCCACCAAAAAATCAGGAAGGGGCGCACACCGCCCATGAAAGAAACGGCCCGGAGGCAAAATCCCGCCGCCGGGCCGAGCCATCATTGCCGCACAAATACGGATTTGGGCTGCCCGCAGCGCGGGCACTGCCAAGTTTCCGGCAGTTTTTCAAAGGGTTCGTCTCCGTCATAAACATAACCGCAGACAGAGCAGACCCACTGTGGCTTCTGCTCCTGCTCAGGCACGGTATGCTCCACTTTCTTCGCATTCAAAAAATTCTGGAAGGCTTTGCGGGTGGCATCCTTCATATGCTTTTGATAGTCGCTATAGAGCAAGGGCTCTCCGTCGCCGTTCCAGGCATCCGTCACCTCACAGGTATAAACCGTGTGTGTGGAAAGGTCTTTTGCCTCCAATACGCGGCAGCGCAAATAGGAGGCAGCATCCAGCAATACAGGTAGGCCGTCTTTTACAGCATACTCGACATTCTCCCACTTTTCCACCTTACGTGCGGACTGAAAACCGAAATTTGCGATCAAAAACGGATCTGCATCTGCACGCAGAACAGAAATGGTGAGTTCCCCTGTTTTCCGGATGAGCTGATTGGTTAGATTATTGCGCATGCTGCCAAGCATGAGCAGCGGCGGCATATCGGAAGTGACCTGCATCATCGCATCCACAATACAGCCGCCGAAGGAATCTCCATTTTTTACCCCTACAACATACAGGCCGTAAGAGAGCTTAAACAAAGCGGTTTGATCCATTTTTCTAACGCCTCTCTTTCCTGCGGAGCAGGCTCACGCCTCCTCAAAAAGATCCTTTCCTACGCCGCACAGCGGGCAGACCCAATCCTCCGGAAGGTCTTCAAAGGCAGTGCCCGGGGCAATGCCGTTATCCGGATCGCCGACCTCCGGATCATATTCATAGCCGCAAACGGTGCAAACATATTTTTTCATCAATCATTCTCCTAACATGTATTGATTTCCAGAGATTTCCTCCGGATATCCAGATTATAGCGCATAGTAAAATGATTGTCTATCTTTTTTAAAATATACATTTACCGCTCTTTTCTATGGGTAGATTTTCGTTTTTCACACACGAGCATTTGCCATTAAAAATGAAGGAAACGGGAGATTTCAAAAGTACAATCCCGTTAAATTAAAAAAACGGGCAAAAAGCTTGACAGGCCCACCCCGCTTATGGTATGCTATGCAGGCACTGAAAAAGGTAAGACGATACAAATGGAGGTTTTACTATGTCAACCTATATGCCGAAGGCGGGCGACATCACCCGCAATTGGTATGTGCTTGATGCAGCAGGCAAGCCGATGGGCCGAGTAGCCGCCCAGGCCGCCATTCTGCTGCGCGGCAAGCACAAGCCGACCTTTACGCCCAATGCCGATTGCGGCGACCATGTCATTATTATCAACACTGACAAGGCCGTTCTCACAGGCAACAAGCTCCAGCAGAAGATGTATTACCATCATTCCGGCTATATCGGCAACCTCAAAGAGGTCAAGTACAGCACGCTGATGAAAACGCGCTCTGATTTCGCAATGCAGCTCGCCGTGAAAGGCATGATTCCGGATACGGTCATTGGCCGCAATGCGCTGACCCGCCTGCGCGTTTATAAAGGCGCTGACCATAAGCATGTTGCTCAGAAGCCTCAGGAATGGGCGTTTTAAGGAAGGAGGAGAAGGAATATGTACGATAGCAATCCCTATTTTTACGGCACCGGCCGCAGGAAAAAAT
>OHTM01001089.1_pt1 | contig 10133 bp, 10 predicted proteins | sample 1578951 | NCBI WGS metagenome assembly OHTM01 (sample SAMEA3879605, study PRJEB24766) | human gut metagenome | biome: human-associated habitat; feature: feces | place: USA | collected 1985/1987
CGGTCATGCCCACAGGGGTGGGTGCGGTGTGCTCCAGCTCCAGCTTGGTGCCCACAGAGCCGCAGCCCTCATCCAGAGCGTCGGCGACGCTCATCCAGCAGGTCTTTTCGGCCAGCGCCACCAGTGCGGGAGTGGCGAAGACATTCAGCGTGCCGCTGCCCATGGTCTTGGCGGTGTTCTCGGGGGTGACGGCGACGCTCTGCTTGCCGCGGATTCCGGTTTCTAACATATAAAAATTCCCTCTTTCTTAATTTGTCGTGATGCCGCGGTTTGCGGCAGATAATTTCACATTTGTAAGGATACCACAAAACTCACCCCATTGCACCTGTTTTCGGGATTTTCCTTCAAAACTCTTTCCGTCTGAGGCCAAACGCGGTATCATAAGCTGGACAAGGAGGAAAAGAAGATGAACGATTTCTGGAAATCCTACGACATCACCCACGCCGAATACGGGGCCGATTACCGATGCTACCCGCTGTATGGCACGGTCCACCTCATGGAGCTGGCCATTTCGCTTGCCTTTATCGTGGGGGCGGCCCTGTGGTATCGCCGCAGTTCTGCCCGCACCCGGCGGCGCATTTTAGTCGGAGTCACCGCTTTGCTCCTGCTGGACCAGGCTGCCCTTCTGCTGGGGATGGCCCTGACCGGCCAGTGGAATTGGAGCTATCTGCCCCTGCACCTGTGCAATATCAACGTCTTCGTCTGTCTGTACAACACGATCACGGACAGAAACTGGTGCAAAGAGGAGCTGTATGCCCTCTGTATCCCGGGCGCAATGCTGGCACTGCTCTGCCCCAGCTGGCTGGATGTCCCCTCTTGGTGGACGCTCATCAATCTGCACTCCGTCAGTATCCATGCCCTGCTGGTACTCTATCCAGTCCTGCTGGTGGCGGGCGGCTACCGTCCCAGTCCCCGGCGGGTGCCGCAGGTGCTGGCGTTCCTGTTCGGCTCTGCCCTGCCCATCTACTTTCTGAATCAGTCCCTTAACACCAACTTCTATTTCCTCAATAATCCCTACGGGAACATCGTCACCAGCACCTTCACGGCCCTGCTGGGCGAAAAATATTATATCCTGGGCTTCCTGCCTGCCACCGCGCTGGCGCTGTTCCTCATGTATCTGCCGTGGGCGGCGGACGATAAAAAGAAGAAGCGGGCATGAATGCAGTGCAAAAGAAAAAGGCAGTTCGGTCAGGAATGCCTTTTTCTTTTGCCCTAAATTGCATCCTTCCTGCAAAATAAATCTGCAAATTTCTTGCGTTTTGCGGTCTGTTTTATCAATTTTAAGAGAATGCTGTTTTTTTGCGCAAATCCCCTTGACAGGAGCCATACGGCGTGCTATCATGAACACATGAACAGATGTTCATATATTGAAGCGAAAGGATGACAACGATGGCTGAGAATGCTCTTGCCCCAGAACAGAAGCTGCCCAAGGCCCCGCCGGTGCTGCCGGACGATGAGGTGCTCTACGAGCTGGCCGATTTGTTCCGGGTGTTCGGCGATTCCACCCGCATCAAGATACTCTACGCCCTCCACGACGATGAGCTGTGCGTGCAGGACATTGCAAATGCCGTCCAGCTCAGCCAGTCGGCGGTGAGCCATCAGCTGCGGGTGCTCAAGGACTCAAAGCTCGTCCGCTTCCGCCGCGACGGCAAGACCATTTACTATGCGCTGGACGATGACCATGTGCGCAGCATCCTCTCCATGGGCATGGACCACATCGAAGAGTGATGCCCCCAAAACGCTGCAAGCTCTGCCGCACCCTGCGGCGGAGCGGGTAGATAGAAAGAAAGGCTGGTATTTATTATGAAAAAGAGCTACAAGATCGAAGTTGACTGCGCAAACTGCGCCCAGAAGATGGAGGATGCCGCCAACACGGTCGCCGGCGTCGCAAAGGCCACCGTCAGCTTCATGACCCAGAAGATGAACGTCGAGTTTGATGAGGGCGCGGACGTCAAGGCTACCATGCAGAACGTCCTCTCCGCCTGCAAGAAGGTCGAGGACGACTGCGAGATCTTTGGCATCTGAGCTTCGACTTATACTGCCGGGATGCGCGTGGAAAATGTGGAAAAATAAATCAGTTTTCAACAATTTCCACGGCGTTTTCAACATCCTGGGTGCAAAAAAAGAAAAATGAACGCGCATTTGCGGCTTTTTGCGGGAAAACCTCGTGGAAAAGCCGGGGGAAGCGTGGAAAGCAAGCCCCTTGTGGGGAAAACCTGTTGAATCTGAGAAAACTGCCCCAAAAGGAGGCTGGTACCTGTGACGAAAAAACAAAAGAAAATGCTGTACCGCATCATCGCCGCTCTGGCGCTGGTGCTGGTGCTCAAGCTGCTGCCGCCTCTGCCTGCGTCGGTGGAGCTGCTGCTCTACTGCATCCCCTACCTCGTGGTGGGCTGGGACGTGCTCCACAAGGCCCTTCTGGGCATCAAGAACCGTCAGCCCTTTGATGAATGCTTCCTGATGGCCGTCGCCACCGTGGGTGCCTTTGCGCTGGGCGATTACGTCGAGGGCTGTGCCGTTATCATCTTCTACCAGATCGGCGAGCTGTTCCAGGGCGTTGCCGTCGGCAAGAGCCGCCGGAGCATCTCGGCCCTGATGGACATCCGGCCCGACTACGCCAACATCGAGGGCGAGGACGGCAGGCTGGAGCAGGTGGACCCCGATGAGGTCGAGATCGGCACCGTCATCGTGGTCCAGCCCGGCGAGCGTGTGCCCATCGACGGCGTCATCGTCGAGGGCGAGACGCAACTCGACACCGCCGCGCTCACGGGCGAGTCAGTCCCCCGCCCCGCCAAGTCCGGCGACGATATCATCAGCGGCTGCATCAACATGACGGGGCTCATCCACGTGCGCACCACCAAGCCATTTGGCGAGTCCACTGTCGCGCGCGTCCTGGAGCTCGTAGAAAACGCCAGCGAAAAGAAGGCACACACCGAGAACTTCATCACGCGCTTTGCCCGCATCTACACGCCCGCCGTCACCGGCGCTGCCGCGGTGCTCGCGCTCGGCGGTGGCCTGGTCACCGGTGCCTGGTCCGACTGGATTCTGCGCGGCCTGACCTTCTTGGTCGTCAGCTGCCCGTGCGCGTTGGTGATCAGCGTGCCGCTCAGTTTCTTTGGCGGCATCGGCGGCGCATCCGCCTGCGGCATCCTGGTCAAGGGCTCTACCTATCTGGAGGAGCTGGCCCGCACCGGCATCGTGGTGTTTGATAAGACCGGCACCCTGACCCAGGGTACCTTCAAGGTGGTGGGCATCCACCCCGAAAACGGCGTGACCAGGGATGCCCTCGTGGAAGCCGCCGCTCTGGCCGAGAGCTGGTCCAAGCACCCCATCTCCCTGAGCATCAAGAACGCTTACGGCAAGGACATCGACCCCAGCCGTGTGACCGATGTGCAGGAGCTGGGCGGCCACGGCGTGACCGCAAAGGTGGACGGCAAGACCGTCGCCGCCGGCAACGCCCGCCTGATGGCAAAGCTGGGCCTGACGGTTCCCGAGAGCACCGAGCCGGGCACCATCGTACATGTTGCCATGGAGGGCAGATACGCAGGCTATCTGCTCATCGCTGATGTGGTCAAACCCCACAGTGCCGCTGCCATCAAGGGCCTGAAACAGGCCGGTGTCCGCAAGACGGTCATGCTGACCGGCGACGCGGAGCCTGTGGCAAAGGCCGTTTCCGCCGAGCTGGGGCTGGATGAATACCATGCAGGCCTGCTGCCCGGCGACAAGGTGGACCAGATCGAAACGCTCCTCGCCGCAAAGCAGCCCAAAGAAAACCTCGCTTTTGTGGGCGACGGCATCAACGATGCCCCGGTTTTGTCCCGTGCGGATGTGGGTATCGCTATGGGTGCTCTGGGCTCCGATGCTGCCATCGAGGCCGCTGACGTTGTCCTGATGGACGATGACCCGGCCAAGATCGCGCTGGCCATGCGCATTGCCCGCCGCACTCTGCGCATCGTGTATCAGAACATCGTGTTTGCTCTGGCGATCAAGTTTGCCTGCCTGGTGCTGGGTGCGCTGGGTCTGGCCAGCATGTGGACCGCCATCTTCGCCGATGTGGGTGTGATGGTGCTGGCTGTGCTGAACGCCACCCGTGCCCTGTACACCAAAGATCTTGCAAAAAAGAACGTGCAGTGACCGTGCTTTCTGCCCCCGCCTGAGTGCTGATGCTCCAGCGGGGGCTTTTCGCTGCCGGTGAATTGCATTCTGCCCGGAGTGATGGTACAATAGGACACAATGACCCCCGCCGCCGGACGTTTTTCCGGCAGATAGATGATAGATGGAAGAAAGAAGGCTTTTTATTATGAGCATGAACACGGTTCCTGAGCGTCTGGCCGCCCTGCGGGCTGCCATGAAGGCCAACGGCGTGGACGTTTATCTGATCCCGGTGGGTGACCCGCATTCCAGCGAGTACCTGCCCGACCATTACACCTCCCTGACCTATTTCTCCGGCTTCCACGGCGAAAACTCCAACTTCGTCGTCACCCCCACCGAGAGCGCTGTCTGGGCAGACGGCCGCTACTTTGTGCAGGCCGAAAAGGAGATCGCCGGTACCGAGATCCAGCTGATGCGGATGGGTGAGCCGGGCGTGCCCACCGTGGAGGAATACTGCGGCAAGGTGCTGCCGGAGAACGGCGTGCTGGGCCTGTGCGGCCTGACCGCTTCCTGCGGGCTGGTGCGCGGCGTGCAGAAGGAGCTGGATGCCAAGAAGGGCACCATCAAGACCCTGAACCTTGAGGATGAGCTATGGACCGAGGGCCGCCCCGCCCGGCCTGCCACCCCGGCATGGATCCTGCCCAAGGAGTATGCGGGCTTCTCCCCTGCCGAAAAGCTGGAGCGCCTGCGCGGCAAGCTCAAGGAGCTGGGCTGCACCGCACAGCTGGTGGGCAAGCTGGATAATCTGGCCTGGCTGCTGAACCTGCGTGCCATGGATATCCAGTGCACTCCCTATGCCATGTCCTACTGCTATGTGACCCCGGAGCGCGCGGTGCTCTTCATCAACACTGCACGTCTGGGCGAGGAAGCTGCCGCAGAGCTCAAGGCCAACGGCGTGGAGATCCAGGAGTACGATGATGTGCTCAAGTTCCTGGCCGCTGAGACCGAGCCCCAGACCGTGCTGGCCGACCCTGCATCCGTGAACTTTGCCGTTTACGAGACCCTGCAGAACAACGCCGCCCTGACCGTGAAGGATGAGGCCGACCCCCTGCTGCCCATGAAGGGCGTGAAGAATGAGGTCGAGCTGGCTCACGACCGCGAAGCCCATCTGCGGGATGCGGTTGCCATGGTGCGGTTCCAGAAGGAGCTGGAAGAGCGTCTGGCTGCCGGGGAAGAGCTGACCGAGCTGACTGTGGACGAGATCCTCCACAAGTACCGCTCCGCACAGGATAAATTCATCGTGGAGAGCTTTGGCACCATTGCCGCCTACGGTGGAAACGCTGCCATGATGCACTACCACGCCACCGAGGAGGACCATGCCAAGCTGGAGCGCAAGGGCTTCCTGCTGGTGGACAGCGGTGCCACCTATCTGGACGGCACCACCGATATTACCCGCACCTACCCGCTGGGTGAGCTGACCGAGGACGAAAAGCTGTTCTACACCTGGACCCTGCAGTGCAACATCGACATTGCAAAGGCTGTCTGGCTGAACTACTGCGACGGCCACATGCTGGATACCATCGCCCGTGAGCCGCTGTGGCGGCACCTCATCAACTACCGCTGCGGCACTGGCCACAGCGTCAGCTTTGTGGGCAACGTCCACGAGGGTCCCCACGCCCTGAACGGCCGCAACACCACGGTGTTCCAGCCGGGCATGATCATCACCGATGAGCCGGGCGTGTACGAGGCTGGTCAGGTGGGCATCCGCATTGAGAACGAGCTGGAGTGCTACCACAAGGCCGACAACCAATACGGCACCTTCCTGGCCTTCCGTCCGCTGACCTTTGTGCCCATTGCCACCTCTCCTGTGGTGCCCGGTGTCCTGACCCGTGACGAGCTGGATTGGCTGAACGCCTACCACCGCGAAGTGTTCGAGAAGCTGGCTCCCCGCCTGAATGAAGAAGAGCGGGATTGGCTGGCAAAGAAGTGCGCTGCCATCGGAGCATAACCACAAAAAAGGGAGACCCCGCAGGGGGTCTCCCGATTTTGGTTTATTCTTTCCGGTTTTTCCAATATTCCTTGGCTTCCTCAATGATCTTTTTGAAGGGGCCGGAGGGGTAGGTGCTCTCGGCGATATCCACCAGGAACTTATACAGCTGGGGCCGCACCTCCTCGTACATTCCAAGGCGGGTGTAGAGGTCTTTATAATACCGGAACGTCTGGATCTTGTTCTGCACGATGGAAGCCGGGTTGATCTGGGTGTGGCAGATGCTCTGGGGATTCTGGACGTAGTAGTAACCGGCTTTGTCAATGGAAACAAAGGCCTCGGCATACTGGATATACTGCATGTTGAACACCAGATCCTCGGCCCATTTCAGCTCGCTGGTGAACTGGATGTCATTGCCGGTGAGCAGGATGCGGCGGTAGAGCTTGTTCCAGAGCACACTGTAAAAGTAGGAGGCGGGCTTGTCCATCAGCCGCAGGGCAAAGGTGTCCTTGTCGTAGACCCCGGCGGGCAGGAAACCGTATTCCCGCACCTCAGGGGGCCGGGCAACACTCATTACGCCCAGATTGTCCTCCAGCTTTTCCAGCACCTGCTCGGGCTTTGTGGCCCCGGCGGGGATTACCATCTTGTATGGCGCAATCACAAGGTCTGCGTGGTGCGTCTCGGCGGCTTCCACCAGATGCTGGGTGAAATCCGGGTCGATATAGTCATCGCTGTCCACGAACTGGACATACTCGCCCCCGGCCAGCTTCAGGCCCAGGTTGCGGGTGTCGGACACGCCGGAGTTCTCCTTGTCCACCAGCACGATGCGGCTGTCCTTGGCGCGGAACTCCTCACACACGGGCAGGCTGTGATCCTTGGAGCCATCGTTCAGGATGATAAGTTCAATGTTTTTATAGGTCTGGTTCAGGATGCTGCCGATGCAGCGGGCCAGATGGTTCTGAGCGTTGTACACGGGCAGGATGATGCTGACGAGCGGCTGATCCATGGCGGTGTCCCCCATTTCTTTTTTCGTCCATAATACTCCCTCATGGCGCAAAAATCAAGCGCTGTGCAGAGAGAAAGGAGGAGCGGATATGATCTTTCACATTGCGGTGTGCAGCCCGGACCCTGTGCTGCGGGGCCGGGTGCAGCGCCACTGCATGGAATATTATGCCCGCCGGGCCGATGCCTGCATCGTGGAGCAGCTGGAAAGCACGACGGCCCTGCTGCAGCAGGAGAAAGCAGGCTCCCGGTACGAGCTCTACCTCATTGAGCTGCCTGCCGCCAACCCGTGCAGCGGCCTGCAGGCGGCTGCAGAGCTGCGCCGCCGGGGTGTGCGGGCCCCGCTGGCCTTTCTGGCCCACACCACGGCCTATGCCTACGAAGCGTTCCGGGTGGACGCGATGCAGTACCTGCATATCCCGTTCCGTCCGGAGCAGCTGACAACCCTGCTGGACCGGGCCACCGAGCCGGAATACGGCCCGGTCATCCCGGTTGCCACGGCCATGGGCCTGCGGGCCCTGCCCTTTGCGGACATCGAGTATCTGGAGTGCACCCACCATGTGGTGCACTACCACCTTGCCAGCGGCGAGGACGTGGCCTCCCTCTCCCTGCGGGTGCCCTTTTCCGAGGTGGCAAAGCCACTGCTGGCCGATGCCCGTTTTCTGCAGCCCCACCGCTCCTATGTGGTCAACCTTGCCGCCGCCGCCCAGCTCTCCTCCGGAGAGCTCTGGATGCGCAGCGGGGCCCGGGTGCCCATCCCCCGGGGGCGTGAGCCCGCCGTAAGGGCGGCGTTCCGGGCGTTTCTGGAAGGGTAAGGTGTCTTACAGGAGCAGCTCGTTTTCTTTGCGGTCGGAGCAGCGGGCTCTCAGGAAATCGGTCACCTGTGCAACAATGGCGGCATCCACAGACCGGGCGTGAACCGGACAGCGGAAAACACAACGCATACAGGTAATGCACTTGGACGGATCGGTAACGGTGAAGTTATCGTAGGAAATGGCTCCCACGGGACATTCCTGTGCGCAAAGCCCGCAGGAAATGCAATTGGCATTGACAGTGGGAATCAGACCGGCCCGCTTCGCTTTGCAGTTGTGCTCTCCGGGAATTGGCGGGCAGGTATCGGAGCCGGAAGTGAATTTTTCGAGGATCTGCTTGCCGAAAACGGCCAGCTGCTGGCAATCGGCATCGTCCGGACGGCCGGCGGCAAATTCAGGCAGCAGACTGTGTGCCGCAACGGCAGAAACTGTGGCAATGGGCTGGAACCCGGCGTTCCGGGCATAGTCTTCCATCTGGGCAAGGGTGTTATCAACGGCACGGTTGCCGTAGACCGCTGCCAGGGCGCAGCGGGCACCATTGCCCTGTAAGAGTGCCAGACGATCCAGAGCGGGCTGAGGTGCCATGGCCTCAAAAGCTGGCATCGCAATCAGAACGAGGTCATCTGCGCTGAATGGAATGGCAGGTGCGGTAAAGTTCTGTGCGGCCAGATCGATGGTCTGCACATTCGGCCAGGTCTCGGTGAGCGCCTTTGCAACACGTTCCGTGCCGCCGGTGGGGCTGAAAATGAGTTGGAAGCAGTTCATAAGAAAATCCTCCTTGATGTAAAAAATAAAACTACACCTTAAAATGGAGTATACCACTGAAAAGATGTAGTGTCAATATTTACACCAAAAGGAAAATGCGATAAAATAAGAGAGGGAGGGCTGCGCCTATGCACATCAGCAATAAATGTTCCATTGCGGTGCACTGTCTGATTTTTCTTTCAGAGTACGGTGAAAGGGAAAAAGTGACCAGTGAACTGCTTTCATGTTCGACAGGGTGCAACCCGGTCACCATTCGGAATATCCTCAGTGCCCTGAAAAAAGACGAGATCATCACGGTAAAGCCCGGCACGGGCGGTGCGGCGCTTGCTCTGCCGCCAGAGAAGATCGATCTGTATCGGATCTGTTCTGTCGTAGACCCGGAGGCAATTGATAAAATGATCGGAATTCATCATTCTCCTTCGCCCTTTTGTCCGGTGGGCCGGAACATCGGCAATGTGCTGGGCAAAACCTATGACACACTGAAAAACAATCTGATCGCCAGTATGAAAACCATCACGCTGGAACAGATCCTTGCCGATTATCACGCGGTTCTGGCAGAAGAAAAAAATAAGAAGAGCTGAAAATGTAAAACCCCGCCTTTTTTGGCGGGGTTTTATTGCTGTATCCTTATACCTTATTCCAGTCCAGCTCCGTCCAGTCGGTCAGGAACTGGTCGCTGACCTCCCGCAGGGCGGGTTCATCGGACTTGCTGGCGGCATCGGCGATGCCGATGACGCGGAAGCCAGCGTCGTGGGCGGTGCGGGCGGCGTAGAGGGAATCCTCACAGACAACGCACCGGTCAGGGTCAGTGCCGCCCAGGCGTGTAAGGGTCTGGAAAAATACATCCGGCCTGCTCTTGTGGAGCGCCCCCTGTGCCTCCACATAGAAGTCGAAATATTCATCGATGCCCAAACGGGTGAGCACGGTGCGGCACTGGGCGCTCCAGGTGTTGGAGCAGATGCACATGCGGGCACCCTCGGCCTTCAGGCGGGCCAGCAGCTCCCGCACGCCGGGCTTGAGCTCCACGGTCTCGTAGAGCTTGGTGATAACATCCCACATCACATCGTTGTAGTCCTCCATTTTCAGGGGCAGGTCATACTCCCGGATGAGGTAGGCCGCGCCATCGGCCATGCCCATGGTCAGGAGCGTTTTGTGGAGGTCAGATTTTGGGGTGCGGCCATAGCGGGCCAGCAGGGCATCGGGCGCGCCCTCCCATACCACGGTCATGCTGTCGGTCAGGGTGCCGTCCATATCAAAGATCCAGTTGTTGCAGTGCATTGTTTTACCTCCACCATCGTTTCACACAAGTTAACAAAATTATACCATGGATTTTGTTCCAAAAACAGGGAGAATTTTTCCGGAAAATATGGTATACTTCTGACAGATTTCCAAAGAATGACTAGGAGGCGTTCCAGATGGCACAGAATGATACCCCGGTCAAGGCACTGGTGCTGGCAGGCGGCGGTGCGCGCGGC
>OHTM01001112.1_pt1 | contig 9988 bp, 9 predicted proteins | sample 1578951 | NCBI WGS metagenome assembly OHTM01 (sample SAMEA3879605, study PRJEB24766) | human gut metagenome | biome: human-associated habitat; feature: feces | place: USA | collected 1985/1987
ATCACTCAACGACATAACCCGGCTTATCGGTCTGCTTGCATAAAAAAAGAAACGTCTTTGCGGACGTTTCTTTTTTTATGTAATTTATTTATTACGTTTTCCTCTGTATTTCTCTTCACAGTATTTACATCTGTAAACTTCTTTTTCCGGGTCAGCAAGGATAAATACCTGATCGAGCCCCTGCTCAATGGAAGTAATGCAACGAGGGTTTTTGCATTTGATAACGTTTGTGATCTGTTTTGGAAGTTTCAGAATCCTTTTTTCAACAATTTTTTCATCTTTGATAATGTTGACTGTGATGTTGTGATCGATAAAACCAAGGATATCCAGATCGAGGTTTTCAATAGGGCATTCTACTTTGATGATATCTTTAACGCCCATTTTATTACTTTTGGCATTTTTGATAATCGCAACGGTGCAGTCCAGCTTATCAAGCTTCAGGTCATGATAGATGGTCATGGCTTTGCCTGCTTTGATGTGGTCGAGTACGAAACCTTCGTGAAGTGCTCCAACATTTAACATTATACTTCTACCTCCAGTAGTCTGAGAATCAGTGCCATACGGACATATACACCGTACTGAGCCTGTTTAAAATATGCTGCACGAGGATCATCGTCAACTTCAACAGCAATTTCGTTTACACGAGGAAGCGGATGAAGAATATACATGTCCTTTGGAGCAAGTTCCATTTTCTGTTTGTCAAGTATGTAGAAATCTTTCATACGGACATAGTCTTCTTCGTTGAAGAAACGTTCTTTCTGTACACGAGTCATGTAGAGGATGTCAAGTTTTGGAAGAGCATCCTCCAGACGTTCTACTTCTTCAAATTCTACATTGTTTTTCTCAAGGATATCTTCGCGGATGTAGCTTGGTACACGAAGCTCTTCCGGTGAGATCAGAACAAATTTTACATTGGAATAACGGAGTACCAGAGCTTCAATCAGAGAATGAACGGTACGTCCGAATTTCAGATCGCCGCACAGACCGATCGTAAGATTGTCAAGTCTTCCTTTAAGGGAACGAATAGTAAGAAGATCAGTGAGGGTCTGAGTAGGATGCTGATGACCACCGTCACCGGCGTTGATAACAGGAATAGAAGAAGCCATAGAAGCTACGAGCGGAGCACCTTCTTTTGGATGACGCATAGCACAGATATCAGCATAACAGGAAACAACACGAATTGTATCGGCAACACTTTCGCCTTTGGCAGCGGAACTGGAACCGGCTGAAGAGAAACCTAAAACTTTGCCGCCAAGATTCATCATGGCTGCTTCAAAACTTAAACGTGTACGTGTACTTGGTTCGTAAAAACAGGTGGCAAGTCGCTTATCATCGCAGACATGCGCGTATTTTTTTGGATTTTTTTCAATGTCGCTGGCCAGAGTAAGAAGATCATCAAGCTCTTCTTTAGAAAGATCCAGCGGGCTCATTAAATGTCTCATGTGAAACCTCCCTTATTGATGTGGAAAATTTGTTACTGTTTTCAGTTACAGAAATTTTCTCTCTTGCACAATCATATACTAGTGGAATCGATTTTTCAAGAAGATTTCATAAGTATTTTTTCGAAAATCAGTCCGGCAGTAAACCACAGTGGCGCATAGTCCAGACGGATGACACCATGACATTGCAATGGTACACCGCTGTAATCCCAGGGACACATTCCGAACTGCTTCAGGAAGCTTCCACTGATGAATTCCACAAGATAGAATCCGGCAGTATACAGGATTCCACGGTAAAAGAATGGGAAGGAAGATAATTTTACGGACAGTGGAGCAATAACAGCGGCACAGCCGTAGATGGGAAACATCAAAAGAGAAGTCTTTCCTGTAAGAGTCTTCTGACCGGTAAAAAGTGAATGAAGACCGGTCCAGAAAATCTCCATGCACCATCCGGCAGAACCGCACAGTAAAAAATTTGAGATATTCTGATTCATGGCAGCTACTCCTGATTCCTGATAAAAACGTGTTAAGAATACGTAAATAAGTATCTCCCAGTCTTGAAAAAAACATACGTAAATGCTATATTTGTATAAATACACAATTATTTATGAAACACAGGAGACATAGCAAATGGACTATCAACAAAGCAGAGCATATGTAAAAGACGCGGACCGTTATGCGGGCGGTGCTCTGGATCTTACAAATATAAAAGAGCTGATGAAACGACTGGGAAATCCCCAGGATCAGTTAAAATATGTTCACGTAGCAGGAACCAATGGCAAGGGATCCGTAATTGCTTATCTGTATACTACACTTTCGGAAGCTGGATATCGTGTCGGAAGATATATTTCCCCATCCGTATATTCTTATCGTGAGAAGATGGAAGTGGCCGGCAGTGCGGTGAGCAGAGAACAATTTGCGGGATATGTGACCAGGGTTGCTGCAGCAATTAAAGAAATGACTACAGAAGGTCTTGCACATCCCACCCCATTTGAAATAGAAACGGCGGTGGCTTTTTTATTTTTTGCCGAAGAAAAATGTGATCTGGTAATTCTGGAAGTTGGAATGGGTGGAAATCTGGATGCAACAAACATCATTCGAAATACAGTTCTTGCAGTGCTCGTTCCGATCAGTATGGATCATCAGGCATTTCTTGGAAACACGCTTTCTGAAATTGCAGAAAAGAAGGCAGGAATCATCAAACCTGGATGCAGTGTTGTAACGGTCGGCCAACAGCCGGAGACTATGGCTGTAATAGAGCGAGTGTGCCGTGAAAACGGTGCAGATCTGACAGAGGCAGACCTGCATGAAGCAAAAGCAGTGAAAGAAGATTTTGCGGGACAGACGCTGGAGTACCGGGGAGAAAACTATGAGTTGGCACTGGCAGGATCTTATCAGACGGAGAATGCAGCACTTGCACTGGAGGCACTTGAGGTGTTGGGACGAGTCGGATATCCGACAACAGTTGAACAGCGAAAAAAAGGTCTGAAGGATACGAAATGGAATGGACGTCTGACAATCATTCACAGAGAGCCTTTGTTTATTGTGGACGGAGCACATAATCCGGCTGCGGCAGATATGTTGGAGGATTCTGTGCGGAAGTATTTTAAAGGACGCAAACTGTTCTTTATCATGGGAGTTTTCCGTGATAAGGATTATCCTTATATTATTCGGAAACTCTGCCCCTATGCAGAGCAGATCATTACGATTGAGACACCGGATAATCCACGTGCCCTGCCGGCGCAGGAACTTGCGGAAGAAGTAAAAAAATGTAATCCGCACGTGCAGGCCGCGGACAGCATTCCGGATGCGGTAGATAAAATATTTGCAATGGCAGGACGGGAGGATGTCATCCTTTCTTTTGGGTCCCTGTCTTTTATCGGGGAAATTACAACAATTGTCAAAACTCAGGAGGAAAAGAATTCATGACAGATTTACTGGAATGTCGTAAGGAAATTGATGTGATAGACAAAGAAATCTTGCGACTTTTTGAAAAAAGAATGAAAGTCTGCGAAGATGTTGCAGAATACAAGATACATACAGGAAAAAAGGTTCTGGATCCAAAACGCGAGCAGGACAAAATAGAAGTCCTGAAAGAATCTGCTCATGGGGAATTCAATGAACTTGGGGCACAGGAGCTTTTTCAGCAGATCATGGCGATCAGCAGAAAGAGACAGTATCAGTTACTGACCAAAAATGGAGTTGAAAACGATACAAAAGATTATAAGATGGTAGATGCACTTCCTATGACAGGGGTGAATGTTGTTTTTCAGGGAGTAGAAGGTGCTTACAGTTATGCTGCCATGCGTGCGTATTTTTCTGATGCGGTCAATAGTTACCATGTAAAAACATTCCGAGATGCTATGGAAGAAGTTGCATCGGGAAAAGCAGATTATGCAGTACTGCCGATCGAAAACTCTACAGAGGGTATTGTGACGGATATTTACGATCTTCTGACGGAATATCAGTTGTATATCGTCGGGGAACAGGGCGTGAAAGTGGAGCATGTTCTGCTTGGAATTCCGGAGACTTCTCTGGATGAGATTAAAACAGTCTATTCTCACCCACAGGCGTTGGCACAGTGTAAAAAATATCTGGAAAGCCATCCGGACTGGAAAATCGTAAAGACGGAGAACACCGCGGGAGCTGCCAAAAAAGTTCATGAAGAGATGAATCGGTCACAGGCAGCAATTGCGAGCCGGGCGGCAGGAGAGCTTTACGGACTTTCTGTAATGGCAGAGAATATCTGCTACAATGACCAGAACGTGACCAGATTTATCATTGTCAGTGCGCATCCGGTCTATGAGAAAAGTGCGGCTAAGGTAAGTGTTTGTTTCGAACTTCCACACGAAAGCGGAACTTTGTATAATATGCTTTCTCATTTTATTTACAATGGACTGAGTATGACAAAAATTGAATCTCGCCCAATCACAGGTAAAAAGTGGGAATACAGATTTTTTGTGGATTTTGAAGGAAATCTGGAAGAACCGGCAGTTAAAAATGCCCTGCGAGGATTAGAAGCGGAAGCCAATCGGATGAGAGTGCTTGGCAATTATGGACAGCAGGAGGAACAGTAAGATGACGAGAGTAAAAGAATGTGTGCTTTACAGAGGTTTTGAGCACGGAGATATTTTAGATAAAATGACTGCACTGATGGATGCAAGTGAGAGATCAGCAGTCAATGCAAGCGAAATGGAAGAAGAGTTTTATGAATGTGTAAATGGATTGATCGAAATTGCAGGATCTTATGGATTTACAGGAAACCTGTGGCATGACTATCTGACACTGCTTCTTGTAAATCATGAGAATGCATTCAGTATGGCAAGCGAGATCCGCGGTGCGATCGAGGGAAGCATCAATCAGCTGGCACTTCATGATTTCGCAATTTTTAAAGAACTGTATGATTTTGACCTGACAGTACTGGATAAATTATTCCATACTTCCTGCTGCAGCATTCTCTGTAATTATGAGGCACCGCAGAATACGGGAAAAATGTTCAACAAACGTATCCGTGACAGAATCTGTGATATGAGCAAGACGCTGGCAGTAGCCAAAGACACCAATGAATTTATGGCGGACATGGTACAGTTTTACAAGGATTTTGGTGTAGGTAAGCTCGGACTTCACAAGGCTTTCCGTATTGATCATGACCAGAACGGCAGAGCAGTGATCGTACCGGTAACAAGAATTGCACATGTACAGCTGGAGGATCTGGTTGGATATGAGATTCCAAAACAGAAACTGGTTGAGAATACAGAAGCCTTTGTCAGAGGCAGAAAGGCGAACAACTGTCTGCTCTTTGGAGATGCGGGAACCGGTAAATCTTCCAGTATTAAGGGAATTTTGAATAAATATTATGATGAAGGCCTGCGAATCATAGAAGTGTATAAACATCAGTTTGTAGATCTGAACCAGATCATCGCACAGATCAAAGACCGTAATTATAAATTTATCATTTATATGGACGATCTTTCTTTTGAAGAGTTCGAAATAGAATATAAATATCTGAAGGCTGTTATCGAAGGCGGACTGGAACGTAAACCGGAAAATATCCTGATCTATGCAACAAGCAACCGTCGCCATCTGGTAAGAGAAAGAGCCGGAGATAAACTGGAAGTCGGAGCAGATGATGATATTCATTCCTCTGATACCGTACAGGAGAAACTTTCTCTTGTATATCGTTTCGGAGTACGTATCTATTTCGGCGCACCAGACAGAAAAGAATTCCATACTATCGTTAAGACGCTGGCACAGCGTAACGGAATTACAATGCCGGAGGATGAGCTTCTTCTGGAGGCTGGCAAATGGGAAATTTCTCATGGTGGGCTTACAGGACGTACTGCACAGCAGTTTATTGATCATCTTCTTGGAAAGGAAGAAACACAGGAAGCGTAGTAACAACGCATAATACAAACGGGAAGGAGCTGGGGGTATGGCAGTAACAACTTTTGCTGCGATTGATATTGGCTCATATGAGATCAGCATGAAAATCTTTGAATTTTCAAAGAAAATCGGATTTCGAGAGCTGAATGATGTAAGATATCGCTTGGAAATTGGAAAAGGTGCATATTCAAGAGGACGGCTGGAGCCTGAGATGGTAGATGACATATGTGTCATTCTGAAAGATTTCAGCAACATGATGCAGGAATTTGGAGTATCTGAGTATCGTGCGTGTGCCACAAGTGCTTTTCGTGAAATCGTAAATCCGGTGATCGTTCAGGAGCAGATCTATCAGCGGACCGGTATCCGGATTGAGATTCTGAGTAATGCGGAACAGCATTTTCTGGGATATAAATCCATAGCTGCTATTGAATCCGGCTTCAAGAAGATCATTCAGAAAGGAACAGCAATTCTGGATGTTGGCGGTGGTAATCTGCAGGTTTCGCTGTTTGATAAAGATGCGCTGGTAACAACGCAGAGCTTTAAGATGGGAAGCATGCGTATTCGTGAAAGACTGAAGGAACTGGAAAAAACAACAACGCATTATGACCAGTTGATCAAGGAATTTATCCGAAATGATCTGACTGCATTTCAGAGACTGTATCTGAAAGACCGTGATATCAAAAATGTGATCCTGATGGGGGATTTCCTGACAGATACTATTTTTCGTGAAGAGCTGGGAGATCATATCATAACCAGCGATGAATTTACCAAGCGCTACGAAAAGACAATCTACAAGACAGAACAGGCACTTGCCCAGGAGATGGATATTGATCCGGAATATGCATCATTGGTAATTCCGACGATGGTCATCTGCAAGAATTTTCTGGAAATCTTTCAGGCAGAGTCTGTGTGGGTTCCAGGTGTATCCCTTCTGGATGGAATTGCATATGATTACGGTGAAAAGAAGAAATTTATCAAGAGTGTGCATAATTTTGAAAATGACATTCTGGTAGCATCCAAAAATATTGCAAAAAGATATTCTACTGGTAAAGACCATATTAAAGGAACGACAGATATTGCGCTTACAATTTTTGACAGTATGAAAAAAGTTCATGGTATGGGCGCAAGAGAACGGCTGCTTCTGCAGATTGCGGTACAGCTTCATGACTGTGGAAAATACATCAGTATGGCAGATGTTGCTGAATGTTCGTATCGGATCATTATGGCAACCGAGATCATTGGACTTTCAACGGAAGAACGCAAAGTCATTGCCAGTGCGGTAAGATACAACACGACAGAGTTTGTCTATTATGGAAATTATGATGACGGGCCGGAAATTGACCGGGAAAGATACCTTTTGGTTGCGAAACTGACTGCGATCCTTCGTCTTGCAAATGCCATGGACCGCAGCCATTATCAGAAGGTGGAATCGTTGAGAGTGGTACTGAAGGACAGAGAACTGCAGATGATCATAGATTCCAGCCGTGATATTTCACTGGAGCTTGGTTTGCTTCGTGATAAAGTGAAGTTCTTTGAAGAAGTCTTTGGAATTCGCCTTGTTTTAAAACGGAAACGCAGAGCGTAAGCGGAGGAGGATAAATATGGATCTTAGCAGATATGAAAAACCGGAATACTATGTGAACCGTGAACTGAGCTGGCTGAAATTTGATGAGCGTGTTCTGAGTGAAGCACGTGATAAAAGTCTGCCATTATTTGAACGGCTGAAATTTTTAAGCATTACATCTTCCAATCTGGATGAACTCTTTATGGTGCGTGTGGCATCACTGAAAGATCAGGTACATGCAGGCTATAAGAAAAAAGACATTGCAGGTATGTCTTCGGAGGAACAGCTGAAGGAAATCAGCAGCCAGACACATGAGCTTGTACGTGTGCAATACAGCACGTTTAACCGTTCTGTACTTCCGGCACTGGAAAAAGTGGGCCTTCATCTTGTAGCAGAACATGAAGACCTGACAGTGAAACAGGCAGAATTCGTGGATCGCTATTTTGAAGATAACGTATATCCTGTGCTGACACCGATGGCAATGGATTCTTCCAGACCATTCCCACTGATCCGCAACAAGACATTGAATATCGGTGCGCTGATTGCCAAGAAAAGTAACAAAAAGCATGCCAAAGAACTGGAATTTGCAACAGTCCAGGTACCGTCTGTGCTGCCGAGAATCGTAGAGATCCCTTCTGAAAAGAACGGTGAGAGAACCGTGATCCTTCTGGAAGAGATCATTGAGCGCAATATTGGTAAGCTGTTTCTGAGTAATGATGTAGTCTGTGCGCATCCATACAGAATTATGAGAAATGCAGATCTGACGATTGACGAGGATGAAGCAGAAGATCTGCTGGTTGAGATCCAGAAACAGCTGAAAAAGCGTCAGTGGGGTGAAGTGATTCGCCTGGAAGCGGAAGAAAAGATGGATAAACGTCTTCTGGGTATTCTTAAAGAAGAGTTTGAGATTAAGGATACAGACATTTATAATATTCCGGGTCCGCTGGATCTGACTATGCTGATGAAGGTTTACGGAATGGAGGGCTTTGATGAATACAAGAGTCCGAAATATACACCGGCTCCGGTTCCGGAATTTCAGAATGATAAAGATATTTTCCAGGTGATCCGAGAAGGAGATGTATTTCTGCATCATCCATATATGAGCTTTGATCCGGTTGTGGATTTTGTACGGCAGGCAGCAAAAGATCCGGGTGTACTTGCAATCAAACAGACTCTGTATCGAGTTAGTGGACATTCTCCGATCATTGCAGCGTTGGCGCAGGCGGCGGAAAATGGAAAACAGGTTTCTGTTCTGGTGGAACTGAAAGCAAGATTTGACGAAGAGAATAATATTGTCTGGGCCAAAATGCTGGAAAAGGCAGGATGCCATGTTATTTATGGACTGGTTGGCTTAAAGACGCACAGTAAGATCACACTGGTGGTACGCAGAGAAGAGACAGGAATCCGAAGATATGTACATCTGGCAACCGGTAACTATAATGATTCTACAGCAAAACTATATACAGACTGTGGTATTTTTACCTGTGATGAACGTTTTGGAGAAGATGCAACGGCTGTATTTAATATGCTTTCCGGATATTCAGAGCCGAAGAAATGGAATCGTCTGATCGTTGCACCAATCTGGATGAAAAACCGTTTTCTGCAGCTGATCGAACGGGAAGCAGAACATGCAAAACAGGGTAAACCAGCGGAGATCACGGCGAAGATGAATTCTCTGTGTGATCCTGCAATCATTGCGGCACTCTATTATGCATCTTCCTGTGGAGTACAGATCAATCTGCTTGTTCGGGGTATCTGCTGCCTGAGAACCGGTATACCAGGTATCAGTGAAAATATCCACGTACGTTCGATCGTTGGAGAATTTCTGGAACACAGCCGTATTTTCTATTTCAAAAATAATGGAATTGATGAAATCTATATGGGAAGCGCTGACTGGATGCCACGAAATCTTGACCGCCGTGTGGAAATTGTATTTCCGGTAGAAGATGAACGTATTAAGAAAGAAATCCTGCATGTACTGGATCTGGAATTCCGTGATAATGTAAAGGCGCATATTCTGCAGCCGGACGGCACTTATGAAAAACAGGACAAGAGAGGAAAGGTTATTGTGAATTCCCAAATGGAATTCTGTAAGGAAGCACAGGCAAAAGCCAAAAAACAGAAGCATGAAGAGAAAAAACATGCTCGTGTATTTATCCCGGCAGAACCTGTGGCTGATCCGGAAGAATGATTTTCGAATCAGAAATGAATGAGAGGAAAGAGAAAAAATGAATAACGAAAAAGAAAGCTTTCTGAAAAGAAAGAACGTGATCATATCCTTCAAAAGGTATGGCATTGATGCAATGGGCTCTATGGCATTGGGCCTTTTTGCGTCACTTCTGATCGGTACGATCATAAATACGATCGGACAGAATGTGTGTCCGGTTGCCTATCGTTCCCGCAGGTAGATAACCTTTTCCGGAACCGTTAAATACCCTTTCGGAAGAGGTGCCCATGAAGGCCGTTTATTGCCCCTACTGCGGCGGTCGGACCAAGCGCAACGGCAGGACCTCATCGGGGTCCCAGCGGTGGAGGTGCACGGCCTGCGGCGCGTCGACGACGGTGAGGTACGACGACACGGCGGCAAGGCTGGACGAGTTCC
>OHTM01001114.1_pt1 | contig 9977 bp, 8 predicted proteins | sample 1578951 | NCBI WGS metagenome assembly OHTM01 (sample SAMEA3879605, study PRJEB24766) | human gut metagenome | biome: human-associated habitat; feature: feces | place: USA | collected 1985/1987
TATAGTCAAATTCAATACAAGATGTAATTCTCTTGTGAGAAATTACTTGTGGTACAGCTTATTGGTCTCATACTGGGGCTCGCAGGTGAGGCGGAGGCCCAGACGGCTGTAGGTGTGGGAGTCCACGGGGGAGAGAATAACGGAGGAGTGGGCCTCGCAGCCACGCAGGGCGGAGAGCTGATCCAGAGCCCGCTTGGCCAGGGGATTGGCGGTGGCGGAGATGGCCAGGGCGATGAGGATCTCGTCGGAGTGGAGCCGGGGATTCACAGAGCCCAGGTGGTGGACCTTCACCTGCTGGATGGGCTCCAGAGCCTCCCGGGAGATCAGGTGGTGCTCATGGTCGATGCCGGCCAGCCGCTTGAGGGCGTTGAGCAGGGTGGCGGAGGAGGCGCCCATCAGATCGGTGGTCTTGCCGGTGACCACCTCGCCGCTGGGCAGCTCGATGGCGCCGGCGGGGTTGCCGGTCTCCTCGGCCACCTGGGCGGCGGCGGCTACCACGGGCCGGATGGAGGGATCCACATGGGCCTGCTGCATGAGCAGCTCCAGCTTGTTCACCAGCTCGTCGCCAGCGGCACCCACCCGGCGGTCGCACAGGGCGGTGTAGTAGCGGCGGACGATCTCCTGCCGGGCGGCGGCGCACACCGCGTCGTCGTCCACGATGCACTTGCCCGCCATGTTCACGCCCATGTCGGTGGGGGACTTGTAGGGACACTCCCCCATGATCTTCTCGAACATGGCGGAGAGGACGGGGAAGATCTCCACGTCTCGGTTGTAGTTCACCGTGGTCTTTCCATATGCTTCCAGATGGAACGGGTCAATCATATTCACATCATTTAAGTCTGCTGTTGCAGCCTCATATGCAAGGTTGACCGGGTGCTTCAACGGAAGATTCCAGATTGGGAATGTCTCGAACTTCGCATAGCCGGCTTTGGTTCCGCGAATGTTTTCATGATAAAGCTGTGAAAGACAGGTTGCCATTTTTCCGCTTCCAGGCCCCGGCGCAGTAATAACCACAAGCGGTCTTGTCGTCTCAATATAATCATTTTTTCCAAAACCATTCTCGCTGACGATCAGTGGAATATTCGACGGATACCCCTCGATCTTATAATGCTGATATACTTTGATTCCACGTTTTTCGAGTTTTTCCCGAAACTGCACTGCACCATTTTGTCCGGCAAACTGTGTGATGACCACACTTCCAACATAGAGTCCTTTTTTCTCAAACTCTCCGATCAGACGGACAACGTCCACATCATAAGTAATGCCAAGGTCTCCACGCACCTTGTTTTTCTCAATATCCGCCGCACTGATCACAATTACGATTTCTGCAACATCCGAAAGCTGCATCAGCATCTGAAGTTTACTGTCCGGTGCAAATCCCGGCAATACTCTCGACGCATGGTAATCATCAAATAATTTTCCACCGAATTCCAGATAAAGCTTATCACCGAACTGACTGATGCGTTCTTTGATATGCTCCGACTGAATTTTTAAATATTTGTCATTATCAAATCCTATTCTCATCTTAATCCCCATTCTTGCGTGTGAAAAATCTTATTTTTCACACGCACTATCCTCTTATGTTTTATTTCTCTCTCAGACACGGAATATATTATACTATATAATCCAGTCAAAATACACGTTTTCTTTTTCCTTTGTTCATTATAAAAAGCTGCCTAATGATATTATCACTATCATTGGCAGCTTTTCTCCTACACATTCATTTTCACTTTATACCTGTCTCTCTTATTTGACCACAACTTTTATTTTTTGTGCACATCCGTTTGATGCATATACATATATGGAACAGGATCCTTTTCCTTTCGCGGTGATCTTACCATTTTTAGATACCACTGCCACTTTACTGTCTGATGTAGCATATCGGAATTCCGATATATGATTAATGATCGGACGCTTCTTATCCTTCTTGACAATCGAAGCTTTTACGACAGCTTTTTTCCCTTTTGCCAATACATAAGAAGTCTTTTTCAGTTTAATGCTTTTTGCATCTGTTACTGATTTATTCTTCTTTCCTGCTGCATGTATCGTGATCGATTTCGCAACTGTTACTTTTTTGCCATCAACCATCTTATATGCAAGAACATGACATTTTATATTTTTTTTCTGATTGATTCCTTTCTTTTTCAATTTGCTGATCTCAACAGATAAACTATCCGCTGCCTTTACGGACTTTACAACCTTTTCCTTATCTTTTCCGCAGTATGCCATATAAACATCATAACCATCTGCATCTTTAACTTTTCCCCAAGTTACCTTGACCGTCTTTCCTGCTTTCACATTAAATTTCGAATTTAATGCTGCGTCTTTTGCCTCTGTCCTTTTTACTTTTACCGGTTTACTTTCCGTATTCTTTTTATCTGCTGCCTCAGCTTCTTTTTTTCTTGTTTCACTTACATATTTGCAGACACTACATGTATATCTTTCCGCACCTGCTGTTCCATAAACATGAGCTGCCTCATCCTTTTTTTCTGTGGTGTGTTCACACGTGGCAGCATGCCAATGGGAAGTATCATTGCTGCTCCACTCATCCCTAAATGTGTGCCTGTGTTCTACCCATTTTGCATAAAGAGTCGTGTCGGCAGTAAGTGCCTGTCCCGGCCGCGCAATCGTCGTAAAATCTGCATCTGTATACCAGCCGGCAAAATCATATCCATCTTTCGTCGCAGCTGGCAGCGGATCTGGCAGGTTCGTCTGATTTCCCTCTGCTATCTGACTGCCACCGTTTGTATTGTAGATAATCTTATATTTAATGTTAGCATTTTCTACGATCGTATATGGCGTATTTTTTAACAATGGGCCGGAGCTGTCAAGATTAAAATACCAGTTAAACTCGCTATACCCCACCTTATCCGGATGATCCTTATGGGCTTCCGTAGCCACCACCTCAGAGCGTTTCATGTCTCCAGTACCGTAATCCGTGCCCGTCGTAATCCATATCATATTGCACTTTTTACAAACCACAATCTGTCTGTCTACCGTTAACTGACCCCCCCTGTAAACCACATCTCCAGCTTTCAATTCGGCAGGATCAATCGTTCCCGTTGTATATTGTGCTGCATGTACCTGTGTCGTTCCCATTGCAGCAAGCATCAAAAATGCCATCATCATTGATACAACTACATTTATGTACCTGCTTCTGTGTAACTTATTCATCCTTTGCATCTCCTTTTCTGCTAATTTTCTACCAGATAATCCCGTTTTTCAAATCCGAGCATATGTGCAAGTACATTGGTTGGGAAAATGTGAAGCTCTCTGTTTAATTTTGTCACCGAATCATTATAAATCAGCCGGCTGGTCTGCACCATTTTTTCATAACACTCTACCGCGTCCATACATTTGATGTATTCATTTTCATCAGTCGAACCCGGATATTCTTCTAAAACCGTCTGTGTCCGGAAAAGCACCTCGTTTATCACACCTTCCTGGCGCAAAACCTCCTCCGGTGTGGAAGTTTCCATAATGATACACCGTTTTTCATTTACTTCATCTGTAAGTGTCTGTGCCTCGTATCCTGCATATTTTTTTGTAAAATCAAGCAGGGAAAGTAACGCATCAAACCGTGACGAAAGCTGCACTCCGATCTGATTCATGGAATGATTGATATTTTCATCCATGATCGCTAATTTTTTCCGTACAGAAACAATCCATATGGCAAGCAAAATCACAAGCAAACAAACAATTACAGAGATTTCCATTCAAATACTCCTTTACTGTACAAAATATACTGCATTGTATCCGGAAGTATCGGACAATGCTACCATTGTCAGTCCGTCAAAATCTGCAAACACGCAGGCATATACCAGATCTGTGCCGTTATTGTCAAATGTTAAACGCACACCTTCATCCTCATAATGATATTCACAGACACCGTCTAACGTTCCACCTCCCTGTACCATCTGTACAGTGGAACCATCATCGCTAAACACGATCTCCAATTTTCCGCCATACTGCTCTAATGCAGCATCATAATCGTCCTGTGTCATTTGCACACCGCCAATGTTACCCCCACAGAAACTCCAGGTTGTTCCTGCTAAGTCCGGCATCTCTAAAATCGGCACATCAAGCAGGCAGAATAAGTCTTCGGTAGAATCTGTTTCCACATCTTCGCTTTGTGCATCTGCTGCATCTGTGTCCACAACAATATCTGCTGCATCGTTCTCTGCCGCATCGTTCTCCACATCAGTGCCAGTATCTGTCACATCTACATCTGTCTCTGCGTTTGTCACTGTGCCATCAGCAGTCTCCTCGGTATTCCCGCAGGCGGTAAAAGAGAATGCCAGCATTGAACTCAACATAATTGCTAAAATTTTTCTTTTCATAATCTTTCTCTCCTTTGTCATTTGTTTTTCATTTCTCTCTGTTGACATTAATGTACCGTATTTTGTGCTACAGTGGATTAACTTGTTCTGAATCGACTATAATGTGCACTCAATCGACATCCTTTTATTTTTCATCTGTAGTTTTGTCATTTCTTTTAAAGTGCAGCAAAAAGCTGCACCCTATAAAGAAACGCGTAAAATAAATTTATTATCTTCTACCAGAAAGCTGTACATACCGCCATACCTGTCAACAATTGCACAAATACTGCGTACGCCGATTCCATGCCCTGGCCGGTCGGTAACCGGAACACCGTTTTCAAATACTACTTCTTTTCTGCATGGATTCGTGACCTGAAAAAAGAACCTCCCGTTCTTCTCATACGCTAAAATATCTATCGTTCCCTTCTGCTCCTGTGCAGTACACGCATGGAGTGCATTTTCTAACGCATTTGATAAAAGCACACACAAATCTGTCTCCGAAACCGGAAGAATATATGGTACCACCGCTTTTATGTTCATTGTGGCACCAGCACTTTCCGCCCTTCCTGCAAAAGAGGAAAAAATAAGATTGACCGTCTCATTCTCACAGTAATTTTTTACCCTGCCTGCCTCAATCTGCGCACATACTTCATGAATGTAGCCTTCTGCCTGTTCAATTTTTCCATTCTCGATACATGATAACAGATGCTGCATATGATGTCTTAAATCATGCCGGTAGGTACTGGCATCTTTCTGCGACTCCCTCAAAGCCTCAATCTCGTGGACCGCCTGGGAAATCTGGAGATTCAGACAGCTCTGCATCTGCTCAAGTTCATTTTTCTTCCGCTCCTCCTCCGAAGTACGAAGCACAAACACCAGATAAGCAATACAGCAGACGAACGGCATAAATTCCACTGCCGCCGGTATGCCTTCTGAAAGTAAATCCGTATAAACTCTCGTCAGGTAATCAAAGCCGTAGCCCAATGCCGGAATCAACCCGAACTGAAGCTGTATTGACACGGGATAATTTGATATTGCCCGCACCGAGGGTGCCACAAAACGCAGTAAAAGAAATAATAACGGCAGCGTAGCAATCAGTTCCGTCACATTTTGCACCGTTTCACTGTTCACAAACACAGCCATTATAAAAAGTGCCACCCACCTGCGAAGCTGACAGCAGAGATAAGCGGTCAGCACGGAAATCACTGTCCACAGACGTTTTTTCGTTAAAATGTAAAGGGCAATACACATCGGGACATGTGTGATCACAGGATAAAGATAACGGATCGTCGCTGCCCCGGCCAACAGATACATCACGCCCTGTATGGCAAGCAGCACAAAAATACTTCCAACAAGAAATTCCCGTTTTTCTTTCGTCCAGTGAATATCACAAAAAGCCCCGGACAAAACCATGCCGAATATCCCGACTGCTGCACCATTTGTTACATAAAGAAGATTCATGATAAAAATACCTGCTTTCTGTTAAACGCATACTCGAGATATTTATTCTTTATCTCCGAGCATTTCCCATGCGGGATTGGTATTTCTGCAAGACTTATCAGTTTAATTGCACGGTAAGAAATATTCTGTATATAATCCATATTTACCAGAAATGACCGATGTGGCCGTAAAAAATTGCCATAAGGCTTTAACTGCAAAAATAAATCGTCTAAACTGCCAACACTCTCAAATACTTTTCCATTTCCGAGATGAAAAAAGAGCGTCCGTCCTATCACTTCACAATATTCTAACTTTTCAAGGTCAATTCTTGTAATTCCTTCTTTGCTCCGCAGAATCAGACTGTTTTCCTGTGTCTTTGTGCACTCTGCAAGCACGGAATCCATCAGCCGGAAAAAACTTTCCTCCCAGACTGGCTTTAACTGATAAAAATATGCCCCGACCGTATAAGACTGTACTGCAAACTCCGGAGATGAGGTAAGAAAAATAATTTTCATATTATTATCATACTGTCTGATTTCTTTTGCTGTCTCAATTCCGTTTTCCCCCGGCATTAAAATGTCCAAAAATAAAATATCGAAAGAAAACCCTTTCTCAATCGCGGCCAGTAACTCTAAGGGACTCTGAAATACCGTACAGGTAAGGTCTTCGTCTCTTTCTTTTTTATATTTGTCCAATAAGATACCAAGTTCTTTTAATATCTCTAAATCATCATCACAAAATGCTATTTTCAGCATAAACTTTCCATCAACTCTTTCCATATTCCTCTTTGGCAAAATGCATTCTTCTGATATAGCGCAGACACTCCGTCTCCGGCATCGGTTTCCCGTAATAATATCCCTGGATCATATCCACACCAAGCGCCTCTAAGGCATCACTCTGTTCTTTCTTTTCCACGCCCTCCATGATCAGTGGGAGACCGAGTTTTTGTATCGTCTTTATTTCATTTTCAATCACGATTTTTGCAGTTGGATTTTCAAAATAGGACCAGGTCATGTTTTTATCAATCTTGATTTCCCGAAATGGAAAACGGATCAGATAAGAACAGTTCGAATTGCCGCTTCCATAGTCATCCATTGCAAACCCCATGCCAATTTTGCCAAACTCCTGCATGTGCCATAACATCAGCTTTGGTGCCTCAACAGCTGTCCGCTCCGTCAGTTCCAGCGTGATCATATGTGCCGGCACATAATAACGCTCTAACACTGGCAGTATGCTTTCTTTCAGATTGCGGTTCAGACACTGCGCTGCAGCAATGTTCACATGGATCGTCCGTATTCCAAGTGATGGGTTTGGAAGTACATGTTTTGCCAGAAAACGGCAGCACTCTTCAAGTACGATCTCACTGATCTGTGTGATCGTTCCGTTTTGCTCCGCCAACGGAATAAACTCATCCGGTGGAATGGCTCCAAGTTTTTCATCCTTCAGACGCACCAGCGCCTCTAATGATACAACACATTTTTCTTTCAGGGAATAGATCGGCTGATAATATACTTCAAATCTGTTTTCCGTAATTGCACGATCCACCGCCTGCTCTACCTTATTTCTGCGGTAATAGTCTTTTTTTACGGCTTCATCCACCTCAAAAAAGACCTGTTTCCCTGAATTTTGTGCCGCTTCCAGCAAATATCCATACAGTGCCCTGTACTCTGCCAGAGAACAAAAATCTCTCGGATAATGCAGGGTGATCATGACCTCGTTTAAAGAAATCAAATTGCCAGACACATGAAAATCCTGTTCAAATCTTTTTTTGATCTGCCCCTTTATGTGTTCTTCTTTTCCCTCATCCAGCAGGATGGTAAATGTATCCTCCGCATTGCGAAACACACAGAACTTTCCACACAGTGCGGTAAGATAATGTCCCACTTCGGCAAGCAGCCGCCTGCTGTTTTCATATCCTAAAAGCATTTCGATATGATGCATCTGTCTGATATGTACCACAAGAAATACTTTTTTCCCGGATTGCTCCGTTACATTTTTCATCTGGATCAGAAATGCCTGCTCATCACTGGTTCCGGTTTCACTGTCAATATAAGCAGACGGATTCTGCATTGCCATATAGATCATCAGAATAAACAGCATATTTGCCGCACTGGTAAGCAGCATTTCTTTTCTCTCATACTGAAGCACCACCATAAGAACTGCCACAATACTGTATAAGATAACGATTACCTTGATCCGCGTCTCAATACGCGCTCTCCCCAAAAATATAAGAAGCAGGTTCATAAAAAAATAGTATCCAATATACACATAGCCAAACCATGCAAAATTTCCCTGATAATAGCTGCCATCTTTAAAATAAAAGAAAAAGCCCATCCACGGTGTCGCTAAAAGCATGATCTCGAAAAAGAAAAACGGGACTTTTCCCATGTATTTTATCATTCGACCTGCTACTCCGGAAAAGCTGCATACCTCTTCCATATAGCGGAACATCAGATAAGAAGCCGCTCCCTCTAACGCAAAAAAAGCAAACGCAAACAATTCGTTCCAGATTAATGGAACGATTGCTGCATTTGCCAGTCCAATACATGATAAAATATTTGCGATACACTCGCCAAGACACACCCCAAGCAGTCTGCCAAATACTTTTGACTTAACCGCTGGAAACTGTCTGATCAACAGGAAATGACCGCTGATAACCGCAAAAATGACGAGCGACATAATCTCGAAGTCATAATTATACTGCACCCGTCTGCTCCTCCTGTGCTTCTTTCGCCTGTATAATTGCTTCATTTAGCTGGAGCATCTTTGCATCCAGCATAGAAACAATATCGGAACATTCTCTTAGATCCCTGCTGATATAGCCGGGTGCATTTCCCTCAAATTTGTAATAGATCTTATGCTCCAGACTTGCCCAGAAATCCATTGCGATCGTCCGAAGCTGAACCTCCACCTTCATCGGACGTTTTTCTTTTTCAAGGAAAATCGGCACTTCGATGATCAGATGCAGACTGCGGTATCCACCCGGCTTCGGGTTTTTAATATAATCTTTCCGCTCGATCAGTCTGACATCGTCCTGCTGCAGCAGACAATCCGCCAGCATATAAATATCTTCCTGAAATGAACAGATCACGCGGACCCCTGCGATATCGTTGATATTTTCCTCTATGGATTCCAGTGAAAACGGAATCTGTTTCCGCTTCACTTTCTTTAAAATACTGTCAAACGATTTCACTCTCGCCTTAATGGACTCGATCGGATTTCTGTCATATTGCAGGGAAAACTGCTCATTCAAAACATTGAACTTTGTCTCCACTTCCATGATCGCACACCGGTAGTATGCCATCAGACTCTCGATCGGTGCAAAATTGTCCTGCACTTTATCCATAAACTCATCGGATAACACGGTATCCATGATAATCTCTTCTTTTGCCTGTTTTAAAAATTTCTCGATCAGCATATGTAAAACCTTCTTCTCTCACGTATTCCGTGGATATACCACAGCCTACTTATTATAGATGGTTTTCTCCATTTTTACAAGCCATTGGGAAGCGTAGATATTCAAGTTTTTGGCAAAAAGAAAAGTCACACAGACAACTGTGATGTTCCTGCTCGCAGAGCTCACAAAGGAAATCACTGTTGTCTGTGCGACTTTTCTTTCTACAATTTACTTTTTTATTATCTACGCTTCTTCTTTAGCTTCTTCTTTGGCTTCTTCCTTCACATCTTTCCTTACACGTCCGTACATTTGCATGTATTTATAAAGGCGTTTTGCAAGTTTGTTGTCAATCTGGTCTGCGGTTGCTCTCCACTCCCAGTTGCCGCCTAAGGTGGATGGCGTATTCATACGTCCCTCAGAACCGACACCAATGATATCCTGCATTGGAACGATTGCGAGATCACCGACGGAAGCCCATGCACCGCGCATCATGCCCCAGTTATAACCTTCCTCTTTTGTGAGGTTTAAGTACTCTTTTGCAAATTTTACACTTGCCTTCGGTGCTGTATTCATCCAGCCAAGGATCGTATCATTGTCGTGTGTTCCTGTGTATACAACGCAATTATTTGGATAACAGTGTGGAAGATAACCAGAACCAGTATCTCTGCTGTCAAAGGCAAATTCGAGGACTTTCATTCCTGGAAATCCAGTAGATGCCAAAAGCTGTTTTACGGAGTCTGTTAAGAATCCGAGATCTTCTGCAATGATAGGAAGTTTACCAAGTTTGTTCTCAATCGTAGTGAATAAATCCATGCCAGGAC
>OHTM01001119.1_pt1 | contig 9949 bp, 9 predicted proteins | sample 1578951 | NCBI WGS metagenome assembly OHTM01 (sample SAMEA3879605, study PRJEB24766) | human gut metagenome | biome: human-associated habitat; feature: feces | place: USA | collected 1985/1987
CGACGACAACCAAGTCAAGCTCTTCGGCACCGATGCCGGCGTTTTTCAGCGCCATTTCGGCAGCGTGAAGCGCCAAATCGGAAGTCAGTTCTCCGTCAGCGGCAATATGACGGGATTTAATACCGGTACGTTCGGTAATCCACTCATCGCTGGTTTCTACGATTTTCGCCATATCGTCATTGGTCAATACCTTGGCCGGCTGATAATGGCCGTGGCCGATAATTTCAGATCTAATACACGTCATAAATTGCTTCCTGTGATAATTCATCCAAATCTAATTTTTCAATTTCGCAGCGAATGGTCGAAACAAAGTTCTGTCTGACCAGATTGGCCGCGTTGGAAACGGCAACCGAAAAACCCAGCGCGTCGGTGCCGCCGTGGCTTTTTACGGAAAGTCCGTTAAGGCCGACAAACATGGCGCCATTATAAAGTCTCGGATCCATCGTCTTTTTGACTCTGAGAACGACTCCCATCATGAACGGCAGGCCGATTTTGGCCAGAAAAGACCCCTTGACCGCATTTTTAATCATGCGGATAACCAGCCGCGCCGTGCCTTCGATGGATTTGAGGGCAATATTGCCGGTAAAGCCGTCGGCAACGATAACGTCGGCTTTGTCATTGGGAATTTCATGCGGTTCGATATAGCCGATGAAGTCAATATTCATATGCGAATTGCGAATCATCTGAGCGGCTTTGTGAATTTCTTCCTTGCCCTTCATTTCTTCGGCTCCGATATTCAGCAGAGCCACGCGCGGGCGGCTTATGCCCAGGGCGCAACGCGCCAGAATATCGCCCATCATGGCAAATTCGGCCAGATTGATGGCGCTGCATTCGGTATTGGCACCAAGGTCGAGCATGACATATTTGCCGTTTATGTGCGGCATGACGCTGACAATGGCCGGACGATGGATTTTCTGAATGGTTTTGAGCACCAGTTTGGAAATAGCCATCAACGCACCGGTATTGCCGGCGGAAACGACAGCCTGAGCCTCGCCTTTGCGCACAGCATCAATCGCCATGTACATGCTGGTGTTTTTGTTGCGAATGACGGAAGACGGTTTGTCTTCGTTGCGGACAACTTCGTCGGAATGGCGGATTTCGCAAACCTTCTGAAGCTGCGGATAATTGCCGAGGGAAGCCCTGATTTTGGCTTCGTCGCCGAACAGCAGAAATCTGACGTCCGGATTTTTCCTGGCGGCAATCGCCAAGCCCTCTATTACGACTCGGGGGGAATTATCTCCCCCCATTGCGTCGATTGAAATGACCAGATTATTTTCAGACAAAACCGGCTCCAATCATATTAGTAAGTTTTAATTATTCGTTGGTTGCCTTCTGTGCAACAACTTCACGACTGTCATACTGTCCGCATTTCGGGCAAACATTATGAGGTCTCTTCAACTCACCGCAGTTCGGGCATTCCATATAGGAATTTGCGCCCAAAGCATCGTGAGAACGACGCATATCGCGGCGGGATTTAGATGTTTTCTTCTTTGGTGTAGCCATTTTCTTATACTCTAGTTTACGGTTATTTTTATTTTCCAGACGTCTTAATAAACCAATTGACTTTTAAAATCAACCGGTATTTTGACATAAGGAAAGCTTTAGTGCCCTTTTATCCAATATTTTATAAATTTGCAAGCATAATTTTTATTTTTTGAGTTTTGCCAAAACGCTGAACGGATTCTGGGCTTTGGTCGTTTCCTCGTCAAACTCGGAAACAAATTCGAAAACCTCGCCCTCTTTGCGCGGATAGTCTTCCATAACCAAAGCGACCTGCTCAATGGCAATCTGCGCCAAATCTATTTTTCCGTCTTCGACAATGTCGGGGACTTCGGCGTCCATATCCTCATCCAGCAGCGCCTTTTGCTCGCGGTAAGTCATCAGGGTATCGAAAACCATTGCAAACTCCGGTTCATAGACCCGGAAAAAATTTTCAAGGCTTACAACGCTCTGCAGTTCCAGTTCGGCCCGAACCCGTCCCCAGACGTCAAGACGGTGCTCCTTATGTTTCAGCTTAAGCATAATCTCGGCATCGAAGCTTCTGACCGACGGTACTTTCAATACTTCGGCCAGATAAAGCAATTCTTTGGCCGAAGCTTTAAGCGTATATTTTTTTTCAAACTGGGAAAGCTCGTCTACAACAATGGGATAAGAAAAAAAATTTTGCATAAATACTTTCCTTATGCTATATAAATGACAGTATTTAATGTATATAGCGATAAGGAAGATTAAATGTCAATAAACAAAGTGCTTTTATCAGGACTGTTGGCCTGCTCGCTTTCAGCATGCAGCCGCGACTTGTTTATTTCACATAACGGCAACATGCCGACCAACGAAAGAATCGAACAGGTTAAGGTCGGACAATCAAAAAATCAGGTCAAATCCATTCTCGGCAGCCCGTCTTCCGTTGTTTCCCTTGACAAAAACACCTGGATTTACATGTCTTCCGACATTGAGCGGATTGCTTTTCTGGAGCCTAAAGAAGTCAGCCGCGACGTTCTGACCATTAAATTCGACGAAGAGAACAACGTTATTGATATTGACCGCATGAGCCAGAAAGACGGCAAACAGGTTGCCATCAACGAAGACAAGACAGAAACCATGGGGCAGCAGCAGGGCTTCTTCCGCCGCTTTTTCGGCGGGGTCGGCAGCTATATGCCTTTCCCCGGCGGCAGCCGCGGCCAAAATCTTTAAACCATTCATCAAGCCCCGCAATTGCGGGGCTTTTTTAACTTCAGGCTATCTTGACGGATTTTGAAGCCATATCAAATTCATGCTGCCCAAAATCGACTATTAAGAGTTTTCCCTTTAGAATATCTAGAATTTTTAGACATATTTTTTTGTTGTGCCATTTAATGTTGACTTTTCCCTCGTCATGGTATATATTCATTATTGTGGTGTATTAAAGTGATGAAGTCTCTTTTTTGAGAAATTTCCGTCTTTCTTGGTACACCCGTATATTAACGCAGGTTCCGGTTTTTATTGTTTGGGGTGTACCATGTCTTATTCTCGTTGCTTATCTTTATCGGCCTTATTAGCTTCAACTTTTATCACGCCGGTAGCGGCCATGGATTTGACTCTGCTCTCCCCAGACAATAACGCTATACTTGAATACACACATACAAACACACCTGTCCCGGAACCTGCATCTTCTTCCTTCTCCGAACAGGCCTATAAGATTGCTGCTATTTGTTTTCTGGGGTATGGTAACTGCGATAACGAAATTTCCTACGGCAAGGGAGATGAAACGTATAATATGGATACGGCTAACCAGTGTAAAAATGAGGGCTTTGTCAGTACTTGTTCTTCCGGTTATTGTATGGACGGGTCCTGCTCGTACAATGCCTCTTACGGTAAATGTATTGCGGAAAACTGCCCTACTAATTCTTCTCCAACATGTACAGGTGCTGTCGTTGGCAAAACAGCCTGTGGCGGAGACTGTAAACAATGTTGCTCCGATACCTGTACCAGCGGTTCAAAATCCTATACCGGTTCCTATGCCTCGACAACTGAATGCGGAACCAAGTGTTATTATTGCAATACCAGCTGTTCTTCAGGAAGCACATCTTATACCGGTTCGGTGGTTGGATATAACGAATGCGGCTCAGCCTGCAGATCCTGTTCAACAACATGTTCCTCCGGGAGTTTGAGCTATACGGGAGATGTTGTTTCCTACAATGAATGCGGGAGTGCATGCCGTTCCTGTTCAACATCCTGTCCGTCGGGAACGTCTACCTCCTATTCCGGTTCAACAAGTTCTTACAACGAATGCGGATCGTCCTGTAAAAACTGTTCTTCGACTTGTCCATCCGGATATTCTACGTCTAATCCCGGCGGATGTTATGATACAACGACCAATGAATGCGGTAATACCTGCTATAAATCGAAAGCCTGTTGCTCCGATACCTGTACCAGTGGTTCAAAATACTACTCAGGTTCTTATGCCTCAACTACCGAATGTGGTTCAACCTGCTATTACTGTTCAAACAGTTGCCCAAGCGGTTCTACTTCTTATTCCGGATCCTATGCCTCAACCACGGAATGCGGTTCAACCTGTTACTCTTGTTCAAACACTTGTTCAAGCGGATCTACTTCTTCCTCTTGTTCTTCGGGTTATTCACCAACTGTCGTCGGTTATACAGAATGCGGAAGCACTTGTTATTCCTGTGTCAAAGATGATCCTTGTGATAACTATACTTCAAAAACATGCACCTACGGATGTTCGGCATACTATTCCGACTGTTCGACAAAGTGCCAGACCTGTTACTCCGATAACTGCCACAACAGAACCGCGGTAAGTTGCTCTTACGGTTGCGATTCATATTATAGCGATTGCTCAAGCAAGTGCCAAACCTGTGCATCCTGTACCTATTCAACAGAATGTTCTGGTTATTCTGTTCCAAGTTTGAGTAAATGTGAATGTGGCGGACAATCATGTACAGCCTGCGGCACAACTAAATACAAATGTAACAGCAACTGTTTGCCTGATTTAGTAGAAGATACCTGTTCAACTTTAGGACACCCAACATGCACCGATGCCGTTCCGTACGTTGTTGGCAGCTGCTGTTGTCCTACTTCAACTCAAACTTCAACTTATAACTGTGATTGTTGTGTAAGTGAAGTACAGTAACGGTTGTTTCTGTAATTGCCCGGGCTTTGGTATCGTTGACGGTTGGTACTTTTGTTATGAACAATATAGCCCCAGAAATCAAACCCAGAGGCAGATTTGCAACAGAAAAAAGGTCATCTGAAAACAGATGACCCGAAAAAATTTTTCTTACTTCAGATTGTTCGGATATTCCGTTCAGGATATTCGACCATTGTTTTGGACGGCGTTTCCAGATATACGTAATGGACAAGTCTTGCGGCATGTCTGATGCGGATATCTGCAGCATCGTCGGCGCGGATGAATAAAATGTCACGGTAACCATCCCCGGCATTTTTCATTGCGACCAGCCAGCCTTGATTGCCGTCCACCATAGCCTTGACGAAAGTCGGATAGAAATGTCCCTTGAACTCTTCGCGATAATCTTTTTCGATTATCTTCCAGACTTTCCATACATCGGCTCTGGTTTTCAGCTTCGGTTCATCCTTTACTTCGACGCAAACTTCGTTATCCGCACGGTAAACGCGATAAGCTTTGCCGTGAAGAACAATTTTTTCGCCGGGTTCAAGAACATTAAACTTAAGGTTCGTGACATTGGCAAAAATAACGTTTGCATCCAAATCCCAGCAATATTCCGTATTACTGTATCTGAAACGAAACAAGACACAAATTTCCTTGTGCATTTGTTCGTTGTTAACCGTAAAGTCCACAGCCGAAAAGCGGACAACGTTCGAAATCTTCTGACCCGGAAACAAATTGGCCAATTCATGCTCAATCTGTCCCAAAGTAACTGTCTTTTTCATACTTTTTATAATTATAGGGGTTTGACATAATTTCTATTTAAGAGGATTTTATTTTAACAAAAACGGCATTTTCAGTCAACTTTTCACAAAAAAATGATTTTCCGGTCTTTTTATTTGAAAAACAGGGTTTAGATACAATGCGTCTTCTGTTTTTTTGATATTCACAGTTAAGGATTGTTACGATGAACAGACATTATTTGCTTCTTTCGGCGGTTTTGACCGGCTCATTTCTGGCTGCAGACGCGCAGGCTGCTTTTGTTTCCTCCGACACCTATGCCGATGCCGTCATTCATTCCAGCGACAAAGACATCAACGCGCCCAAAAGTGTCCGGCAGCGAATTGCAGCCAACGAAACGCGCCGCAACCATCGTTTTTCGGACTTTGCCAAAGACTATGCCGACTTCAAAAACCGTCTGAGCAAAGAATACAATTTTGACTATTCAATCGACGTTTCCTATATGCCGCAGCACGGTGCTCCGAACGGCAAACGCGCCTCGCAGCAGATTTTGATTTATCCGACCTTTTCATGGACAAACTTCAAAAACGAATACGGTACAGGAACCCTTACCGCCGCCTACAACATTGCCCGTTACGGCGGAGCACAGGCTTCAAAGGTCGGCAGCAACATCGGCGTGGCAACCGCCATCAACGACTATGACTCGCCCTCCAACAGCTTTGACGAATTGCTGTATACCTATCAGCTCGGCGGCAGCTGGGATTGGCTGACTGTCGGCCTCGGCCAGTTTCCGATGTATAATTTCGACGGAAGCGCCTACAACTCCAACCAACAGGTTAACTTTATCAACTACGCCCTGTCGCAGAACGCCAGTTCCACCTACTCTACCGCCGGCGTCGGCACTTATGTTCAGATTGCGCCGAACAGCGACTGGACTTTTGTTCTGGGCACGCAGGACGCCACTAACGTCGACGGCATCAGCGTCCGCGTCAACAATCTGGACGAAGAACACTACACCACTTTCGGGTCAATTTCCTACACGCCGACAATTAAAGGCCTGGGTGCCGGACAGTACTCCATTCTGCTGTACAACATGCCAAGCGTGAAAGAACAACAGGGAACGACTAACGGCTGGTCGCTGAACCTGTCGCAGGACTTCGGAGACAAACTGAGTTTGTTTGCGCGGATCAACGGCGTATCCGGCAATGTTGCAACCATTAACCAGTCGTGGGTGCTGGGCGGCGTTTACAACAATCCGCTCGACCGCAATCCGCTGGATCAAATCGGTCTGGCATTTGCCTACAACAAAATTGACGAAAAAGCCGTCGGTTCAAAACTGGACCATGACGCCGAAAAAGTTATCGAAGCCTATTGGGCCTGGGGAATTTCAAAATGGATGACCCTGACGCCGGATATCCAGTTTTATATTGATCCGGCCGAAAATCCGAAATCAGATTACGCAACGGTCGTATCGCTGCGCGCAACTTTCTTCTTCTGACGAAAAAAGCCGGTTAAGACCGGCTTTTCCTTTACATGCTGACATTTCTCCGCCCGGAAGCTTTGGCCATAGCCAGCGTTGTCATCTGAAAATCGTTGTTTTTGACGCCGGCTTCCAGCGAAGCAAGCGCCGAACGGGGATCCATCTGACGGATACGCTCCTGAAGGCAGGTGTCTATGATTTTTCCCAACTTGATTATCGTTTCAATATTTTCGGTTTTATACGGACGAATACCTTCGCTGTTAAAGCTGATTTCAATCCCTTCCCGGCTGTTATAAACCGCCGTCAGATGAAGGCCGCTGGACGTATTTCGGCTGGAACGCGATAAGATAATGTCGCCTTCTTCCAGATTGGCTTTGTCGGCTTTGGTCGGCTTTTCGATGATGCAGTCGGGAAAGTTCTTTTTGACATATTGTTTAAACATCGGGCAGGAAACCATACTGTGCCCCTCGGTCGTATTGCCGTCGGGCATAAAACGTTCCAAATCTCCGGTTTCCTGATTGACATCATAAAGGCAGCGCATGACCGAAGCAACGCAGTAGTTTGAGCCTTTGGGAATGCCGCCGCGCGGATAGACGACATCGAAAAAGTGCTTTTTGATATAATTTTTCTTATCCATACCGCTTTTGGCTTTGACAATATTCTGATACTGAACCAGCTTGGCAAAAAGCTTTTCCTTAATCAGCCATTCCCTGCGTTTCTGCAATGCGTCGTCGACCTGTGCCCGGGCGTTCATTTCGGCCATCACGGCTTCGCCGGGAATTTTTCCGGTTGTGGCGGCCTGCGTACCCAAAAGCGTGTTGCCTGCCTGCGGAATGGTCGCCGCACACTGCAATGCCAGATACATGGATACCCGTTTCAAACTGCGCAGCAAAGCTATTTTCTGCTTTTTGATGCGGTTTTTGACGGCCTTTTTGCGTTCTTTGGGGTTCAATCCTGCCTGAGCGGCATCTGAAATTTTCTGCTGCATTATTTCTAACCTGTTGTAATATCATTCCGTTTACAATAAAACTATAACATGTCCCTTAAATAAAATCATCAAAAAAATATTTATACAGATGCCAATAATTTTAACTTTACTTTTACCGCGTTTTGTTTGTAAATAACTAAATAAATTCAGCTCTTGAAAAGAATACGATAAAGCTATGAAATATATTTATAATCTTTCGTTTTTAGGGATTTTGACCGTTATGTGCAGCGCATGCAAAACCCAGGTCATTACGCCGGCGATTGTTCCGCCGGTTGAAATTGAAGCGCCGCAGCCGGCGCCGACCAGCCATTCGCTCGGTATCATCGGAGCCGTCGAACCGGTTTACGTACTGCCGATGAAAGCGCCCTTTGCCGGGCGCATTGACACCGGCGCCGAAACTTCTTCCATTGACGCTTCCGACATCAAAACCTTTGAGCGTGACGGCGAAAAGTGGGTTTCCTTTACAATTGTCAACCGCGAAACCGGCGAGAAGCACCGTTTTGAAAAAGAACTGGCCCGCCAGACGAAAATTACCCGCATCAACCAGCACGAAAAACGTCTGGTCGTCAATTTGGACGTTAAGCTCGGCAATGAAATAATTACTGCCGAATTTTCGTTGGCCGACCGCTCAAAATTCGAATATCAGGCGCTCATCGGGCGCAATATCCTGACCGGCCGCGCCATCGTCGACACGTCGCTGGAAAACACGCTCCACTAAAACTTCTTTGTAAGGCAAAAATATGCTGAAAAAATTTACTTCCGTCCGTTTTATCCTGACAATCGGTCTGCTTTTGTCCGTCGCCTTTGCGGCATACAGCATTTATTACAAGGTTCGCTACTGGGGTTTCGACTTTGCCCCGAAAAAATCAACCGCCGTATGGACGATTGAAGCGCAAATCAGCTTTATGCCGAACGGCGAGCCGATTAAGGTTTCGCTGGCAACGCCGAAAGTAAGCAAAGAATATAAGATTTTGGACGAGGATACGGTTGCCGACGGCTATAAGGTAAGCAAGGATACAAAAGAAAACCGGATTGTGCTGACCTCTGCCCCGAGAGAAGACAAACAGCAGTTATATTACCGCATTCTGCTGTTTGACAACGAAGACGGCCGCGGCAAAATTCCGGCGCCGGTGCCGTCCAATCCGGAAAAACCGGTTTTTGACGAACAGCGGCTGGCCGTTGCCAAAGAACTGCTGGAACTTTCGACCAAACAGCCGGGCAATGTTCCGCAGCAGGTTATCCGCCTGCTTAATCAGAATCCGCCGGACGCAACGGTTCTGGCTTTCCTGCCGATGAAAAAAGGCCAGAAAGACATCGCTGAAGCCACCGGCAACCTGCTGGCGCTGAGAAACGTGCCGACGCGCATGGTTCGCGGTATTAAACTGGAAGAAAACAAAAAGTCGTTTACGCCGGATCTGATGCTTGAGGCTTATACGGAAGGACGCTGGACCCTTTATGACTTGAAGACCGGCAAAAAAGGCCTGCCGGAAAATTTCGTGGTCATTCAGCGCGGCGGAGATTCCCTGCTGGACATCGAAGGCGGCAACGACTCGGTAGTTAAATATTCGGTTCTGAAATCCATCAGCTCATCGTTTAATCTGGCACAGCACCGCGCCAAGCTTGCCAACCAGAAAACCTGGTTTGACTATTCTATTTACAGTCTGCCGCTGGCCGAACAGAATACGCTCAAATGGCTGATGATATTCCCGCTGGCAATTTTAATCATCGTACTGATGCGCAACGTTGTGGGCGTGCAGACCATGGGTACCTTTACGCCGATGCTGATTGCCATGTCGCTGGTCAAAACCGGCTTTGTTTCCGGCCTGGTCTGTTTCAGCTTTATCATCGTCGTCGGTCTGCTTATCCGCGCCCTGCTCTCCAAGCTTAACCTGCTGCTGGTGCCGCGCATTTCGGCTGTGGTTATCGTGGTTATCCTGCTGATGCAGTCGCTGACGATTTTCGGTTATCAGCTTAAAATCGACATTGCGTCTTCGGCGGTCTTTTTCCCGATTATCATTACGGCCTGGATTATTGAGCGCGCTTCAATTACCTGGGAAGAAGACGGTCCCGTCAATGCGACGAGGGAAATTATCTTCAGCATTCTGGTTGCGATTAT
>OHTM01001122.1_pt1 | contig 9929 bp, 10 predicted proteins | sample 1578951 | NCBI WGS metagenome assembly OHTM01 (sample SAMEA3879605, study PRJEB24766) | human gut metagenome | biome: human-associated habitat; feature: feces | place: USA | collected 1985/1987
TTCCTCCGGTGCATGCCAGTCCGTAATCAGAACATCAATATCCTCCGGCCGGGCGATAAGCACCATGGAATCATCACCGAATTTCGTGTAATCCAGCATCATTATTTTTTCCTTGGAGATAGAAAGTATCTTTCTTTTCAGCTCAGCCTCTCCCAGCGTCGGCGTGGAAAAGCCTCTTTCCACCGCACGGTTTTTGTGATAAACTTTATTTGTGTGTAAAAAGCATGATTTAAGAAAGGAAAGAAAATGATGTACGAAAAATGTACCTTGGGATATCTTACGAAACGTAAGAAAGCAGAAATTTTATGGATTGTATTTTTTGTAGTGCTTGGCGTTGCTATTTTTTTAACCGGATATTTGTGGAGTGGTGTGCGTGCAAATATTTTTACTGTAATGGCAGTGTTACTCGTGCTTCCGGCGGCGAAACATCTGGTTGCGCTGATTGCGATGTTTCGTAAAAAAGGAGTTACGAAAGAGCGGTATGATAAAGTAAAAACGGCAGCAGGACAAGCGGTTTTGTATACCGATTATGTATTTACCTCGACGGAAAAAATTATGCATTTAGACTTTTTGCTTGTGAAAAATGGTAATGTTCTTGGCGTGATTGCGAAGTCCAAACAGGATGTGCCGTATTTGAAACAATATTTGACGGATGTTGTGAAAAAGACGGCACCGTCGTATCATGTGCGCTTGTTTGAGTCGGATGAAAAACTGATTTCACACCTGCAGCGCTTAACGCAGGAAGAAGCGTCAGAAAATTCGGAAAAAACACTGGTGGATTATTTACATTCACTTGCGATGTAGTGGAGAAGACGATGAGAGAGGTGACGATTGGAGCAAAGGAAAGCGGACAGCGTTTTTCTAAGTTTCTGGAAAAGTATTTCAAAGAGGCGCAGACAAGTTTTTTGTATAAAATGCTGCGAAAGAAAAATATCAAGCTAAATGACAAAAAGGCAACGGGCAGTGAAATGCTGCAAACGGGCGATAAAGTAACTGTGTATTTTTCAGATGAGACCTTTGAGAAATTTCGCGGAGAGACTAAAAAAGTGATTTATCCGGTAATAGATTTGGATATTGTTTATGAAGATGAGGATGTCCTGATTGTGAATAAGCCTGCCGGTATGTTATCTCAAAAGGCGAAGCCTCAGGATGTTACACTTGTAGAATATATACTTGGTTATTTACAGAAAAAAGGTGAGTGGTCACCGAAAGACAGCCTGAAACCGGGGATTTGCAACCGGCTTGACAGGAATACAAGTGGTCTTGTGATTGCCGGGAAAAGCCTTCGGGGCCTGCAAAAAATGTCGGAGCTTTTAAAAGACCGAGCGATGGATAAATACTATCTTGCAATCGTGGAAGGTGTTATGAAAGAACCTTCGGTTGTCCGCGGATACTTAAAAAAGGATGAACAGACAAACCGGGTTCAGATTTTTTCGGAAGACGGAGAAGGCCGCGTGTGGATTGAGACCGGGTATGAGCCGTTACGGACCAATGGCACAGTAACACTTTTGAAGGTGAAACTGGTGACGGGCAAGACACATCAGATTCGCGGACATCTGGCATCTTTGGGACATCCGCTATTGGGGGATGTAAAATATGGTGCAGCAAAGAGAGCGGATACGAAGCATTATTTTTTGCATGCGAAAACATTGTGTTTTCCTGAAAATATGGGAGAACTTAAAAATCTTTCAGGCAGGGTAGTAACGGCAAAAGAGCCGGATTACTTTGCGAAAATGATAAATAAACAATTTGGAAAGTGAGGAAAAAATATGAAACGTGCAGTGATTTTATTTGCAGAAGGATATGAAACCGTGGAGGCGCTTTTAGTCGTTGATTTACTGCGCCGGGGCGGTGTGGAAGTGACGATGGCTTCAATTACAGAAGATGAATTTGTGAGAAGTTCACATGGCGTAAATGTTGAAATGGACGCTGTTTTAGGAGAAGTGGATGTACTTGATTATGACGCAATCATTCTTCCGGGAGGAATGCCGGGAACCATTAATTTGGGTGAAAGCGATGCAGTCAGAAAGGCAATTCTTGCTATGAATGATGCCGGAAAAATTGTTGCAGCCGTGTGTGCGGCACCTGGAGTTCTTGGTAAATATGGTTTGTTAGAAGGAAAGACGGCATGCAGTTTCCCACAGCATGAAAAGAATTTGATTGGTGCAACGGTAGTTCGTGAGCCGGTCGTTGTTGACGGTAATATTGTGACAAGCCGCGGTCTTGGAACAACGATGGATTTTGGTTTGAAATTATTGGAGCTGCTTGAGGGAAAAGAAAAGTCAGACGAAATTGCACATAAAACTGTGTACCGGGAGAAAAATTAATGGCAACCTGGAATTCGAGAGGACTTCGCGGTTCTTTTTTGGAAGAACTTGTAAATATGACGAATGATAAATACCGCTCGCAGAAACTGGCACTTGTACAGAAGGTGCCAACGCCGATTAAACCGATTACGATAGACCAGACAACAAGACATATTACGCTTGCTTACTTTGAACAGAAAAGTACGGTGGATTACATCGGGGTTGTTCAGGGGATTCCGATATGTTTTGATGCGAAGGAATGTGCGACCGATCGGTTTCCACTTGCGAATGTGCATGAACATCAGATTCGCTTTATGAAAGAGTTTGAGGAGCAGGACGGCATTGCTTTTTTATTGATTTATTTCAAAGCAAAAGATACCTTTATGTATCTGCCGTATGCAAAGTTAGATGAATTTTGGAGACGGATGGAAGAGGGTGGAGCAAAGCATTTCAAATATGAGGAATTAGATCCCGCATATGAAATTTCCACCTATTCAGGAACATTTGTCCATTATTTAGAACAGATACAAATGGATTTAGAACAAAGAGACAGCCGCTAGGCGATTTTCATCGGCGAAGCGGCTGTCTCATTTTATTTCGCATTTAGGCTGCGATTATTTCATGCTCTCTTCCTGTTTCTTAATCATCTGACGAACCATTTCGCCGCCGATTGATCCAGCTTCACGGGAAGTAAGGTCACCGTTGTAACCCTCTTTCAAGTTTACACCAATCTCGTTTGCAACTTCCATTTTGAAACGATTCATAGCCTCTTTAGCCTGTGGTACTTCCATCTTGGATGAATTTTTGTTTGTCATTTTTTTCACCTCCGTTTTATTTATTGTGAAGATAAAGGAATGCCGGGAAACGGCATCCCTTTTGTTGAAATGCTGTTTTTCTCTCCTGCATCCGATTTATCTTGGTAATATTGTTGCCACAAAAAAGAAAAATATTATGGAAATTTGTGGCACAAAAGTAATGAAAAAAAATACTGACAAAAAAATACCAAAATGCTATAATGAAGTTCAATAAGAGGATTGTATAGTTTGAGGGAAAGCTGTGTTTTGAAAGGAGAAGTAGGATGCGCTTTCGTGATGTTGGGGTACAATTAGAGTACGACAGTGATTTTAATATTTATAGAGAAGACGGAATTTCCCGGTATGGAAAGCCGGATTATTTATTTTTGTATTTTCATACGGAGTGCTGTGTTGTGCTTGATGAGCAGCCGGTTTATGTTAAGCCGCCATCCGTGATTTTATATGATATTGGTGCTAAGCAGCACTATTATGCCGTAAATGATTCCTATAAAGATGATTTTGTGCATTTTTGGCTGGATGACAGCCGTTCTTTTGTGGATGAAATCAATCTGCCGATGAATACGGTGATTCACCTGCCGGAAAATACGTTGATTCCTTCGATGATGAAACAACTCTATCAGGAATATATTTCGATGAATGAGTACAAAGAGACGACGATGGAATGTTTATTTAAAATGATTTTGATTAAAGTTTCCGAGATGTCGGAAAGACGTAAGGTTGCAAAAATACCGGACCGATATGATGAATTGTTTCAGAATCTTCGTTCTCAGATATATTTGGAGCCGTCGAAAGACTGGCATGTATCGGAGTGTGCAGGTGTCAATGGGCTAAGTACACCGTATTTTCAGAAATTGTATAAATCATATTTTGGAAATACGTTTGTGCAGGATGTTGTACAGAGCCGGATGGAGCACGCCAAACATTTTTTACTGGTTTCCAATTATTCGATTAAGGAAATTGCGGATTTGTGCGGCTATCACAATGAAACATTTTTTATGAAGCAGTTTAAGAAAAATATTCACGTGACACCGAGCCAATACCGGGCGCAGGCACGAAAAAAATTACAGGAATAGCGAAATCGTCATTTTTTTGCCACATTTTCCTGTTACATTTAACACAGTAGTTACTTTGTTGACTACTACTCCCACCCTATTATACGAAGAGGAACACCTAGTCTTTTGACTGGGTGTTCTTCTTTATGTAAAGAAAATCTTGCCAGTTTCCGCCGGATTTAGTATCATAAAGGTAATGGCTTGAGAGGGGCGTTGATATGAAAAAAGAGTATTTTACAATTCCAAATTTAATGGGATATTTTCGGATTTTGTTAATTCCTGTATTTTGTATTTTATATTATCATTCGGAGAATGCAGGCTGCTTTTATGGGGCGGTTATTGTTCTATGTCTTTCGTTTTTGTCGGATTTTTTTGACGGGAAAATTGCAAGACATTTTCATCAGGTGACCGAATGGGGAAAAATGTTAGACCCTATTGCGGACAAACTGACCCAAGCGGCACTTGCGATTATGTGTACCGTGCATTTCCCTGCGACCATCTGGTTGTTTTTATTATTTGCAGCAAAAGAAATTTATATGGGACTGATGGGATTACTTGTGATTCGAAAGAAAAATCAGGTTTTTGGTGCCAAGCGGTTTGGAAAAATTGGTACGGCAGGCTTGGATTTTGGAATTTTAGCACTTATTTTATTCCCCGGTATGCCTCTTTTAGTATCGAATTTATTGATTCTGGTACTGATGATTTTAATGGTTGTCACCTGGATTTTGTATCTTCGGTTCCATATCGAATTACTCACAAATAAAACGTTTGGAAAAATCAAAAAACGTTATAAAGCAGTGGGCGTGGCAGGTGTTTTTCTCTATCTGATTTTGGGAGCGGCACTTCCATATCTGAACCAGCCAAAAGTGAGTGAAGAATATAAAAAAGAATTTGCAAATAAAGTTTTTGCATCGGAAAACTCGGCAGGAGACCGCGTGATGCTCATTGAAGATAATGGGGAGGCATTGGTGGAAAGAATTCGAATGCTTGAGCATGCAAAACAATCCATTGTTTTATCCACGTTTGATTTTCATTCGGATATCAGCGGAAAAAAGATGTTGGCTGCCTTGTGGGCAGCGGCAGAACGCGGCGTCAAGGTGAAAATTTTGGCGGATGGTTGCAATTCATGGCTCCGTATGACGGGAAATGCCTATTTTTATGCACTTGCTTCCCATGAAAATGTGACGATAAAAACGTATAATCCGGTCAATCCCCTGTTACCGTTTCGCGCGATGAGCCGGATGCATGATAAGTATGTGATTGTTGATGATTCTTTGTATCTGCTAGGAGGAAGAAATGTCTATGATTCTTTCCTTGGGGCGCAGGACGGACCTAAAAATTATGACAGGGACGTTTTAGTTTACCACGAAGGAGAAAAAGAAGGCTCCATTTATCAGGTAAAAGCCTATTTTGAAGCAATCTGGAATGATTCGCTGTGTAAGACATGGAATGATAACCATTTGCTTTGGTTAATTCCCGGTGTAAAAAGGGCAGGGCAGGAACTGGAAAAACAGTACATTTCTCTGAAAAAACAGGAACCTGGATGGTTTCAAACCATATCATATCAAGAAAAAACAGTGGCGGCAAACCGGATTACACTGCTCTCAAACCCGACTTGTCTTTACAGCAAAGAACCGCAGGTGTTTTACGGTCTGTGCGAACTGATGAAGCAGGCCAAAAAAGAAGTCATCTGGCACACACCGTATATTATCAATAATGATTATATGTATGGTGAAATTGCAAAGATAGCCAAAGAGGTCCCTGAATTTACCATTATGACAAATTCAGTGAAAAATAACGGAAATCCGTTTGGCTCCGTGGATTATGCACTTCACAAGGATGAGGTGTTAAAGATGGGGGCGAAAGTGCTTGAGTACCACGGTGGTGTTTCTTACCACGGAAAGAGTGCGGTGATTGATGACAGGCTTGCAATTGTCGGTTCTTTTAACATGGATATGAAGAGTGCTTATCAGGACACAGAGTTAATGCTGGTGATTGACAGCAGGCCTTTGTGTGAGATATTGAAAAAAAGTTTTACTTCCTATCAAAAAGAAGCAGATGCAGCAGACGGTACACAGGACAGCAAAGAGGAACTATTTGATGATACAACAGGTGAATTAAATAAAGTTTCCAACTATGTAATCTCAAAGCTGAATCCGTATTTGCGATATTTGTTCTGATAATTTGTTGAAAAATTTGTAGAAATGGTGTATGATAAGGTGGACTATGAAAAAGTATGGAGGAATATCATGAGCGACAAGTTAAAAGTAGGTATCCTTGGCGGTACCGGTATGGTAGGCCAGCGTTTTATTTCGCTGTTGGAGAATCACCCTTGGTTTGAAGTAACAACAATTGCAGCAAGTCCAAGAAGTGCGGGGAAAACATATGAAGAGGCAGTAGGCGGCCGCTGGAAAATGCAGAAACCGATGCCGGAAGCGGTAAAAAATATAGTTGTAAAAAATGTAAATGACATTGAAGCAGTCAGCAGCGAAGTTGATTTTGTTTTTAGTGCTGTAGATATGACAAAAGAAGAAATCAAAAAGATTGAAGAAGATTATGCAAAAACCGAGACACCGGTTGTTTCTAACAACAGTGCACACCGCTGGACACCGGATGTTCCGATGATTGTACCGGAAGTAAATCCGGAACATTTAGAGGTTATCGAGAGCCAGAAAAAACGTCTGGGAACTAAGAGAGGTTTTATCTGTGTAAAACCAAACTGTTCAATCCAGAGTTATGCACCGGCACTTACCGCATGGAGAAAGTTTGAGCCGACACTCGTTGTCGCTACGACTTATCAGGCAATTTCCGGAGCGGGAAAGACATTTAAAGACTGGCCGGAGATGGAGCATAATATTATTCCATATATTGGCGGTGAGGAAGAAAAGAGTGAGCAGGAGCCGCTTCGTATCTGGGGTAAAGTTGAGAATGGACAGATTGTAAAAGCCGATGGTCCATTGATTACAAGCCAGTGTATCCGTGTGCCGGTACTGGATGGACATACGGCTGCTGTATTTGTTAATTTTAAACAAAAACCAACGAAAGAAGAGCTGATTCAGGCACTTGTTGAATTTAAAGGTGCACCTCAGGAATTGGGACTGCCAAATGCACCAAAGCAGTTCATTCAGTATTTAGAAGAGGATGACCGCCCACAGGTTGCTTTGGATGTAAATTATGAAAATGGATTTGGCGTTAGTATCGGACGTCTTCGAAAAGACGCATATTTTGACTGGAAATTTGTGGGACTTTCCCATAATACCGTACGTGGTGCAGCAGGTGGTGCTGTGCTGATGGCGGAACTTTTGAAAGCCAAAGGATATATAACAGCTAAATAAATTGGGAAAGGATGATGGGAATGAGTAAATTTCGTGTGCTGGTCAAAGGAATCGTGCAGTATCAGGATTCTTATTTAGCGGTGGAGCGCTGGTATGATGACCGTATTTTTGACCCTTATCAGTGGGAATTTATTGATGGAGAGATGGAATTCGGAGAGACACCGGAAAAAGCAGTAGAGCGCATTGTGGCGGAAAAAACAGGAGTGGCTGTTCAGGTAAATAAGCCACTGTACACCTGGGGATTTACCGCAGGTGAGATTTGTACATGTGGAATTGCTTTTCTGTGTGATGCACAGATGGATGAAGTGATTTTGGCAGAGGAACTTCGTGACAGTAAGTGGGTTCCAAAAAGCGAAATTGCTCAGGTAATCACCAATCAGGCAGTTGTTAAAGATATCGAGAAGGCGGGTCTGACAAGTAGTTTTGACCTGGATGATTTTGGAAAGGTGGATTTGTTTATTGAACCTATGGATTAAGAATGGACATGTTTTAGACCCTGCCAATCATCTGGATGAAGTATGTGATGTATATGTGAAAGAGGGAAAGGTTGCCTGTGTTGGCAGCCTTTCGTCGGATAAAATTCCAGACGAATGTACGGTGATTGATGCAGAAGGAAAATACGTGATGCCGGGACTTGTTGATTTGCATGTGCACCTAAGAGAACCCGGTTTTGAGTACAAGGAAACAATTTATTCCGGTACGCACGCGATGGCAAAGGGCGGTTTTACAGCGGTTTGCCCGATGCCAAATACAAAGCCTGTGACAGATTCTCCGGCAATGATTGAAAAAATTCTTAAGATTGCCAAAACAGACAGTCCGATTCGTGTTTATCCTGTTGGGGCTGTTACGAAAGGGCAGCTTGGCGAGGAAATGACGGATATTGCCGGTATGGTAAAAGCAGGAGCAAAAGCAATTAGCGAAGATGGCAAGTCCGTGATGAATGCCGAAATTTACCGTGAAGCGATGAAAGAAGCAAAAAAAGCGGGAATTCCGGTGCTTGCCCATTGTGAAGATAAAAACATGGTAGGCCACGGAGCAATGAATGCCGGGGAAAAAGCCAAAGAACTTGGAATCTGCGGAATCACCAATGCGGTAGAAGATGTGATTGTGGCAAGAGATATTCTTCTTGCGAAAGAAACCGGAGTTCATCTTCATTTGTGTCACTGTTCAACAAAAGACAGTGTAAAAATGGTTCGTATTGCAAAAAAGGATGGCGTCAGTGTATCAGCAGAAGTATGTCCACATCATTTTGCAATGACAGAGGATGAAATCGCAGGAGACGATGCGAATTATAAAATGAATCCACCACTGCGAAGTGTTGCGGATGTAGAAGCTTTGGTGGATGGTTTAGCGGATGGCACGATGGAAGCAATTTCTACGGACCATGCGCCACACGGCGAAGAAGAAAAGAAACAGTCGATTGCAAAAGCACCGTTTGGGATTGTTGGTTCAGAAACGGCATATGCACTTTCTGTGACACATCTTGTGAAGACGGGAAAATTAACCCCGCTTCAGTTAGTTGAAAAAATGAGTACGAATCCATGCCGGATTCTTTCGGTACCAGGCGGAACACTTTCTGTGGGGGCACCGGCGGACATTACAATTGCGGATATGGATTCGGAATATGTGATTGATAAGAATACATTTTTATCAAAAGGTAAGAACACACCATTTGACGGAGCAAAAGTCAATGGTCGTGTGTATTATACGATTGTAGGCGGAAACATTGTTTATCAATATGAATAAATGGAGGACACCATGATTGATCAATTAGTTGAAAAAATTAAAAAGACAAAGGCACCGGTTGTTGTTGGATTAGACCCTATGCTTTCTTATATTCCGGAATGGATTTTAAAAGATGCCATTTCAAAATATGGAGAGACCATGGAGGCGGCCGGAGAAGCGATTTGGGTATATAACAAAGGAATCGTGGATGCGGTTTATGATTTGATTCCGGCTGTAAAACCTCAGATTGCCATGTATGAGCAGTTTGGAATTCCGGGACTTGTGGCTTTTCAGAAAACAGTAAATTACTGCAAAGAAAAGGGACTGGTTGTTATCGGTGATGTGAAACGTGGTGATATTGGTTCGACTTCAACGGCTTACGCAAATGCTCATTTGGGCAGTGTGACCGTTGGGACTACCGTTTGCCGTGGCTTTGATGAGGATATGATTACGGTCAATCCGTATCTTGGTACCGATGGTGTGAAACCATTTGTTGATGTCTGCAAAGAGGAAAAGAAGGGTATTTTTGTTTTGGTAAAGACTTCAAATCCATCTTCCGGCGAATTTCAGGATAAGTTAATCGATGGAAAACCATTGTATGAGTTAGTTGGTGAACATGTGGCAAAATGGGGCGAAGATTGTGTTGGCTCCTGCGGTTACAGCGAAGTAGGTGCGGTTGTTGGTGCTACTTATCCG
>OHTM01001139.1_pt1 | contig 9797 bp, 7 predicted proteins | sample 1578951 | NCBI WGS metagenome assembly OHTM01 (sample SAMEA3879605, study PRJEB24766) | human gut metagenome | biome: human-associated habitat; feature: feces | place: USA | collected 1985/1987
GATATTTTCAACAGTCTCTTCTGCAACCGTCTGTGTTTTTGTTGTATCTTCTTCCGCTTCTGAAGCAGCTACGATCTTAACTTCGCCCTTGTAGAGCTCATCAATCGCTATAGAAAGAGGTTTTTTACCAGCAGTGTTAGGTACCAGCGGTTCTGCGCCTGCAATCAGCTGTCTTGCTCTTTTGCTGGTTGCAAGAACCAGTGAGTAACGGCTGTTCAGCATCATTGTGTTGTCGTCTTCCTCTACATTGTTGTTGATTGCCTGAATAAGTTCAGAATATGATGGATGTATCATATTATTTATCTCCTTTCATAAAGATCCGGGCTTCTTCCTGGATCGTGTTGATAAGTTCTTCGTTGCGCTGTGCTCGACAGCGTTCGCTCAAAATGATCTGATGAAGCTGATCGACACAGTCTTCAACCTGATCATTGATCAGAATGTAATCATAATTATTCATTCCCTCCGATTCTTCTGCCGCACGTCTGAGACGAGATGCAATCACATCAGCCGTTTCTGTACCACGGCCTATCAGACGGCTGCGAAGTTCTTCAATCGTAGGTGGGGTTACAAATACCAGAACTGCTTCCGGAATTTTTTCTTTGATCTTCATTGCACCCTGAATTTCTATTTCAAGGATTACGTTTTTCCCCTGAGAAAGCATATCTTCTACATAAAACCGAGGAGTTCCGTAATAATTACCCACGTATTCAGCATGTTCGAGAAGCTGATCTTCCTGAATCATAGCTTCTACTTCTTCTCGTGTTCTGAAAAAATATTCAATACCATCTCTTTCACCTTCACGAGGCTTCCGCGTTGTTACAGAAATTGAAAGCGCATAATTTTCATATTTTTCCAGAAGACGTTTTATTACTGTACCTTTGCCGGCACCTGAAAAGCCGGAAACAACTGTTAAAACACCTTTACTCATGTTCCTCTTCCTTTTCTTCATAATTATTAGCTTCCGCAAAACGCCGGGCAATCGTTTCCGGTTGAAGTGCGGATAAAACAAGATAATCATCAGAGGTTACAATAACGGCTTTTGTTTTACGACCCTGTGTTGCATCGATCAGAGAACGGGTTCCCTTGATGCTCTGGATCATTCTCTTTACCGGTGCTGCATCAGGACTGACAACTGCAACGATCTTGCGGGAATTAACTACGTTTCCAAAGCCGATGTTGATTAATTTTGCCAAAGCTGTATTCTGCCTCCGTTATTCTATATTCTGGATCTGTTCACGGATCTTTTCAATCTCTGTCTTAAGATCGATCGCGATATTGGAAACTTCCAGATCATTTGACTTGGAAAGGATCGTATTTGCTTCGCGGTTCATTTCCTGTGCCATAAAGTCCATTTTGCGGCCAACACCTTCTGATTCCTGAAGAATCTTCTGCATGCCATGAATATGACTGTGCAGTCTTACGGTTTCTTCATCATTACAGATCTTGTCTGAAAACAAAATAACTTCTGCTGCGATACGATTATCATCAATCTGAGAATCTTCCAGGAGTTCATGTACCTTCTGTTCCAGTTTCTCCCGATATGCCAGAACCACCTGTGGGGACCGTTCTTCAACCAGAGATACTTTCTGATCAAGACCTTCAAGCTTGGCAAGCAGATCTTCTTTCAGATGATTTCCCTCTCTGGTACGTGTTTCTACGAATTTGGTACAAGCCTCTTTTAATGGATCTGAAAGCAATTTCCACAGTTCTTCCTCGTCTACAGACTGTTCTTCCATGCTCAGAACTTCCGGATATCTGGATAAAGCTGTTACTCGAATATCATTTTCCAGATGAAATTCTTCGGCCATCTGATTCAGATAACGGAGGTATTCTGCAGCCAGATCTTTGTTATATTTCAGAGTATAATCACTGGAAATATAGTCTTCATAAGTGATAAATACGTCTACTTTGCCGCGTTGCATGTATTGCTTTAAAAGATTTCTGACCTGACCTTCCAGCATATTGAAACGCCGTGGCATTTTGATGTTCAGATCAAGATATCGGTGATTGACTGATTTCAGTTCAACCGTAATCTTACACTGACTGGTTACTTTTTCTGCGTGGCCGAAGCCTGTCATACTTTTTATCATAAGCTCTCTCACTTTGCAAGTCTCTTTTTTTACATACAGATTTATTATAGAGCATTCTAAAAATCTAGTCAATTCGTTTTTTCTATAAAATATTTTATAAACAGTCAAATACCCACGTTGACATTTCCATACTGCCCGCGTTACAATGATTCGGATGAAATATAAGGGGGAATCATATATATTATGAAAGAAAAAATCAAACACTTTTCGCTACTTACCGTCAGTACTCTGATCATGGCAGTAGGTACATATTTTTTCAAGTTTACGAATAATTTTACATTTGGCGGAATTACAGGCCTTGCAGTTTTGGTTGCTGATAAAACATCCATTTCGGCCAGTGACTTTTCTTTTATTGTAAATATGTTGCTGCTTATATTGGGATTTATTGTACTGGGAAAAAAATTTGCTGCCAAAACAGCGTATTGCAGTATCCTCTTGTCAGTTGCTCTTTCTACTCTGGAACGAGTATGTCCGATGAATCATCCATTGACTGACCAGACTATGCTGGAACTTTGCTTTGCAATAGCTCTTCCGGCACTCGGATCTGCGATTTTGTTTAATATTGGTTCATCCAGTGGTGGAACAGATATCATTGCAATGATTCTTAAAAGATATAGCAGTTTCGATATTGGTAAAGCTCTTCTTATGACGGATATACTGATCACAGTTGCAGGATGCTTTGTTTTTGATATCCAGACCGGTCTTTACTCATTCCTTGGACTGACGATTCGTTCCTTTATGATTGATAATTTTATTGAAGGATTTAATCTGTCCAAATATTTTAATGTGGTCTGTGATGAACCGGAAGCAATCTGTAATTTTCTTGTGCATGAACTCAACAGAAGTGCAACGGTCGTTCATGCGCAGGGGGCTTTTTCCGGAAAGGACAAATATATTGTGTTTACTGTTCTTAGTCCAAATGAAGCAATCAAGCTTCGTAATTTCATAAAAGCTCATACAACTGGTGCATTCTTACTGATATCCAATACCAGCGAGATTATCGGAAAGGGTTTTCACAGCATCTGATTCTTATGAAAGAAATTTTATTAAAGGAGAAATAGAATGGCATTTGATGGTATTACCATTGCAGCAATGGTACAGGAATTACATAAAAATCTTGACAATGGTCGTTTTAATAAAATTGCACAGCCAGAGTCGGATGCATTGATGATCACAGGAAAAGGTGCGAATGGACAATGTCGTTTATTTATATCTGCCAGTCCCTCTCTTCCACTTATTTATTTTACCGGCAAAAATAAACCCAGTCCACTGACAGCACCCAATTTTTGTATGCTTCTTCGCAAGCATCTGAGCAGTGCGCGAATTGGAAGTATATCTCAGCCTGGCCTGGAGCGTGTTGTAGAATTTGAGCTGGAACATCTGAATGAACTTGGCGATCCATGTAAGAAATATCTTATTGTCGAACTGATGGGAAAATACAGCAATATTATTTTCTGCGATGAAAACCGGATGATTCTTGACAGTATCAAACATGTGTCTTCACATATGAGTTCAATCCGTGAAGTTCTGCCGGGAAGGGATTATTTCCTGCCACAGACTCAGGAAAAATATGACCCACTGACGATCGCAGAAAAAGATTTCCGAAATGTTGTATGCAAAAAGCCATGTAATATTGCAAAAGCGATCTATACAACCCTGACAGGTATCAGTCCGCTGATTGCCGAAGAAATCTGTTATCGTGCTTCGATTGATGGAAATGATGCCGCACAGTCCCTGGATGAAAATGCCTCTGTACATCTGTATCATACATTTAAAAGACTGATTGAACAGGTACAGGGGGGAAATTTTTCTCCGAACATCATTTATCACGGTGAAGAACCTGTTGAATATGCAGTAGTTCCTCTTACACAGTATGGACCGGATTATCACTGTGAAACATTTGAGTCTGTATCAGAAATGCTGGAGACTTATTATGCATCCAAGGAAATTCTGACCAGAATCCGCCAGAAGTCTTCAGATCTTCGAAGAATCGTACAGACAGCCCTGGAACGTAATCGCAAAAAACTGATCCTTCAACAGAAACAAATGAAAGATACTGCAAAAAAAGATAAATATAAAGTATATGGTGAGCTTATCAATACATATGGATATGGCCTTGAAGACGGTTGTAAATCCTTTAAAGCGCTGAATTATTATACGAATGAAGAAATCACGATTCCATTGGATCCAGCTATGACACTAAGTGAAAATTCCAAGAAATACTTTGACCGTTACGGAAAATTGAAACGAACAGAAGAAGCTCTGACCGAGCAGATCGCTGATACAGAAGCTGAGATAGAGCATCTGGAATCTATCTCAAATGCTCTGGACATCGCACGTGCAGAAAATGATCTGAGCCAGATCAAAGAAGAACTGACAGAATATGGATATATCAAAAAGCACCATTCAAACAAGAAAGGTCAGAAAGCACAGACGAAATCGAAACCGTTCCACTACATTTCCAGTGATGGCTTTGATATTTATGTTGGAAAAAACAATTTTCAGAATGATGAATTGACTTTTAAGATGGCAACAGGTAATGACTGGTGGTTCCATGCTAAAAAAATGGCAGGCTCCCATGTTATTGTAAAAACACCGGACGGTGAAATTCCAGACCGTACCTTTGAAGAAGCAGGCCGGCTTGCGGCTTATTATTCCAAAGGCAGAACTGCTCCAAAAGTAGAAATTGATTATATTCAGAAAAAGCACGTCAAAAAGCCAGGTGGTGCAAAACCGGGATTTGTTGTTTATTATACAAACTACTCTCTCGTTATTGACTCTGACATCAGCAACATAAAAGTCGTGCAGGATTAATTCCCGCACGACCAGATTCTTTCCTTCAAGGAAGGAAGCAATTCTCTCATCTGCTTTTGCGATTTCGAAAGCTTTTTCCTTATCGCATCCATTAGGAAGAACTACAGTTCCTCTTACCTTACCATTTACCTGTACACCGATTTCTACAGTCTTGGCAACTGTCTTACCTTCATCATATACCGGCCACGGAGCAACTGCAAGCAGACCTTCTCCACCAAGGAATTCCCAGATCTCTTCGCAGAGATGTGGCGCAAATGGACTTAAGAGTTTGATAAAGATGCTTAAATCTTCTTTTCCGATATGTCCTTCCGCGGTAATTTCGTTGATCAAAGTCATCAGACTGGCAATTGCAGTATTGAATTTCAGGTTTTCAATATCAGAAGAAACTTTTTTGATAGTGCGGTGAATCTTCATTTCCAGTTCTTCAGAAACAGGTTCTTCAGAAAGAATATCTGTCAGGCCTGCCACACGATCAAGGAATTTCTTGCATCCTTTAACGGAGCTGTCACTCCAAGGAGTTGCAGCACCATAATCACCCATGAACAGTACATAAGTACGAAGGGTATCAGCACCATATTCTTCTACGATATCAAGTGGATCCACAACATTTCCTTTGGATTTACTCATTTTATCGCCATCCGGTCCGAGAATCAGTCCCTGGATAGAACGTTTTGCATATGGTTCCGGAGTATTTACAACGCCAAGATCATACAGGAAGTGATGCCAGAATCTGGAGTAGATCATATGTCTGGTAACATGTTCCATACCACCATTATACCAGTCAACCGGCATCCAGTATTTCAGTTTATCCATATCAGCAAGCGCATGAGTGTTGTGCGGATCTGTATATCTCAGGAAATACCAGGAAGATCCTGCCCACTGAGGCATGGTATCAGTTTCACGTTTTGCTGCAGCACCACATTTCGGGCAAGTGCAGTTTACAAAAGAATCAATCTTTGCAAGTGGTGACTGTCCGTCTTCGCCCGGTTCGAAATCTTTAACATCCGGCAGGCGAAGAGGAAGCTCATCTTCCGGAACAGCTACAACACCACAGTTCGGGCAATGGATAAGCGGGATTGGCTCACCCCAGTATCTCTGACGATTGAATGCCCAGTCTTTCATCTTATACTGAACGCCGGCTTTACCAATGCCTTTCTTTTCAAGTTCTTCCAGCATACGCTCGATAGAATCTTTTTTCTTGGTATAGCCGTTGAGAAATTCGGAGTTGATCATTTCGCCATCACCTGTATAGGCTTCTTTGGAAATATCTCCGCCTTTGATAACTTCGATAATGTCGATGCCGAATTTCTTCGCGAAATCATAGTCACGCTGGTCATGAGCCGGTACTGCCATGATCGCACCTGTACCATAGCCCATCATTACGTAGTCTGCAATGTAGATTGGGATCTTCTTGCCGTTTACAGGGTTAACTCCCTCAAGTCCCTGAATGCGTACACCTGTCTTGTCTTTAACAAGCTGAGTTCTCTCGAACTCTGTTTTCTTGGCACATTCATTACGATATGCAGTGATCTCGTCCATGTTTGTGACTTTGTCTTTGTATTTATCAATGATCGGATGCTCCGGTGCGATTACCATGAAGGTAACACCAAACAGGGTATCCGGTCTGGTTGTGTAGATTTCAAGTTTTTCATCAATTCCATCAATATCAAAGTTTACAAATGCACCTTTTGATTTACCAATCCAGTGGATCTGCTGCTGTTTTACATTATCCGGATAGTCTACATCCTTAAGACCTTCAAGAAGTTTATCCGCATACTGAGTGATTCTCAGATACCATACATCTTTGGATTTCTGTACGACTTCGCTATGACAAATGTCGCATTTACCACCCTGACTGTCTTCGTTGGAAAGAACAACTTTACAATGTGGACAGTAATTTACAAGAGTTCTGTCTCTGAATACAAGACCTTTCTCAAACATTTTGAGGAAGATCCACTGTGTCCATTTGTAGTAGTCCTCATCTGTTGTATCGATCACACGGTTCCAGTCAAAAGAAAAGCCAACTTTCTTTAACTGGTTGGAAAATTTCTTGATGTTTTCATCTGTGATGATACGTGGATGTGTTCCTGTCTTTACTGCATAGTTCTCGGTAGGAAGACCGAATGCATCAAATCCGATCGGAAAAAGCACATTATATCCTTCCATACGACGTTTTCTGGAAATAACCTCAAGGCTTGAGTATGCTTTGATGTGTCCGACATGCATACCTGCACCGCTTGGATATGGAAACTCTACCAGGCCATAGAACTTCGGCTTGTCACTGTTGTCCTTGGCTTCGAAGACTTTGCTTTCTTCCCACTTTGCCTGCCACTTAGGCTCAATCTTTTTAAAATTGTATTTCATTTCTATGGTTCCTCCAACATTGTTATCTAAAAAATAATTTTAATTCAATACGTCCTGTTTGTCAATATTTCTATTACGGTACTGAAGCGGTGTCATGCCATATTTTTCGCGAAAAATCTTACCAAAATATGCATTTGATGAAAAGCCACAGTGATAACTGATATCTGTAATGGACATTTTGGTGTCGTCCAACAGCTGCTTTGCTGTATTCAGACGATATTCCATAACATATTCAAGAGGTGTTTGGTTGATATTCATTTAGAACAATTGTTTTTTCAGAAAAACCCTCACTTCATTAATCTGAAGTGAGGGTTTTTTATGTGTCTTATTATCAGAATCAGAAAAAGAAATTATTCAGTAGTATCTAATTTGCTTGCTCTTGCTTCGATCTCTTTGGCCTGAATATCATTCGGAGCCTGTTCATAGCGTGCAAATTCATAAGAGAAGTCTCCGCTTCCGCCTGTCATAGAACGAAGTGTTGTAGAGTAGCCATAGATCTCAAGCTGTGGAACATCTGCTTCGATAATGGTGTTACCCGCATGATCAGGATTCATTCCAAGGACACGTCCGCGGCGTTTATTAAGATCGCCCATTACATCACCGGTATATTTATCCGGAACAATAACTTTCATGGATACGATTGGCTCAAGAAGAACTGGGGATGCATCCATAAATCCTTTTTTGAATGCAAGTATCGTTGCCATCTTAAATGCCATTTCAGAGGAGTCTACCGGATGATAAGAACCATCGTAAAGTGTAGCTTTGACACCAACTACAGGATAGGCAGCCAGAGGTCCTTTCTGAACGCATTCCTGCAGACCTTTTTCAACTGCCGGGAAGTAGTTCTTCGGTACAGCACCACCAACAACAACCTGTTCAAATACATATGGAGTTTCCAGATCACCGGATGGCTCAAAACGCATCTTAACGTGACCATACTGTCCGTGTCCACCGGACTGTTTCTTATGTTTACCTTCCACATCAGAATTCTTGCGGATAGTTTCACGGAAAGCAACCTTTGGTTTGGAAAGTTCGATGTCTACTTTGTAGCGCTCTTTCAGTTTGCTGACTATAATATCAAGATGCTGATCTCCCATTCCGTAAAGGAGCGTCTGTCTGTTGGCAGAATCATTTACAACACGGAGCGTCTTGTCTTCACTTGCCATTTTTGCAAGTGCCTGTGCAATCTTGTCTTCATCACCTTTCTTAACCGCTTTGTATCTCTTATAGGTATAAGGGGTAGAAATTACAGCTTTCGGATAAAGGACCGGACTTGCCTTGGCTGCAAGGCTGTCACCTGTCTGTACGCTTGCGAGTTTTGCAATGGCACCGATATCACCTGCATGAAGTTCCGGAACTTCGAGAGGTTTGGAACCTTCCAGAACATATAATTTATTGAGTCGTTCTTCTTCTCCTTTTTCTACATTGAGAAGTGTATCATCTGATTTGATAACACCAGATGCAACTTTGATCAGAGAATATTTGCCGAGGAACGGATCTACGATTGTCTTCCACACATATGCGGATTTTGTTTTTGCAAAATCGTAATTTGCTTCAAAGATCTCATTGGTCTTCTGTGAAATACCATTGCAGGAACGTTTGTCCGGACTTGGGAAATATCCACAGATGTCATCAAGAAGATTGGATACACCGCGAAGATTGATCGGAGATCCCATACATACCGGAACAATACTTGCATCCTGTACATTTGTTGCAAGTGCTGCGGAAACTTCTGTTACGGAGAACTTATCTCCTTCGAAGTAACGATCCATAAATTCTTCGCTGGTCTCTGCTACAGATTCCATCAGGATATCATGATATTTTTCCAGATATTCATTCAGATACTCTGGAATATCACATGGTTCTTTACCTGCTTTGTCAATATATTTACGACCGGCCTGTTTGACAACATTGACATATCCTACGAATTTACCATTTTCACGGATTGGGAAATGGAGTGGTGCGATTTTTTTGCCATATAACTCTGTCAGTTCTTCCACGACTTTTCGATAGCTGACATCATCTACATCCATGTCTGTTACAAAGAACATACGTGGCAGTTTATATTTCTCGCAGAGATTCCAGGCTTTCTGTGTACCTACCTGTACACCTGCTTTACCTGAAACAACGATAATTGCTGCATCAGCTGCGCTGACAGCTTCCTCTACTTCACCCACAAAATCAAAATATCCCGGTGTATCAAGTACATTGATCTTTACCTTATCCCACGGTACCGGAATCAGTGTAGTAGAAATAGAAAAATGTCTTTTGATCTCTTCTTTATCAAAATCACTGACGGTATTTCCATCTTCTACTCTGCCAAGGCGGTTAGTCATTCCTGCCAGATAAGCCATTGCTTCTGCTAATGTAGTCTTTCCGGATCCCCCATGTCCTAAAAGAACCACATTGCGGATTCGGTCAGTTCTATAAACGTCCATATGTAATACCTCCCTGTATGTCTGATATGTCCATATTTTACTAAAATTCTTTCAACTTTTCAAGTATTTTATGTAATTTTAACAACTTTTT
>OHTM01001147.1_pt1 | contig 9721 bp, 6 predicted proteins | sample 1578951 | NCBI WGS metagenome assembly OHTM01 (sample SAMEA3879605, study PRJEB24766) | human gut metagenome | biome: human-associated habitat; feature: feces | place: USA | collected 1985/1987
ACATCATGGCCTTCCCCACCACCTACGTTTTTGACCGGGACGGCAACGTTGTGGGCCAGCCCCTGCTGGGCGGCATCGACAAGGAAGAAAACCTTGCCGCCCTGCAAAAAAATATTGACGCTGCCCTTGCCAAGGACAACGCCAAATAAGCTATTCTCCCCTGCCACGGAAATCAACTTTTAGAGTTCGTCCCAGAGCAGCCGGATGAGGGGCAATTTCCCGTAAGCTGCTGCTCGTTTGCGCCCTCATCAGTCACCTGCGGTGACAGCTTCCCCCCAACCGGGGGAAGCCTTTAGAGAAAATTTGATTTCTGTAATTCCCTGCCGCCTACGGGCGGCTTTTTTTGTTTGCACCGGGCATTGTCATGCACGCCCGGGCGCCGGACGGAATACGCTGGGGCAAAAGCATACTTTTACCAGCAAAGGAGCGTATCTCCATGAAGAACACCGGAACTCTCCGCATCCAGGCCTTTGCGGCCCGTCAGTCCAGCCCTGTCGAGGGTGTGACCGTCACCGTCAGCGGCAACGGCTTCACCGCCACCCGCCTGACCGACGCCGAAGGCAACGCCGACGACGTCACCCTTACCACCCCCGCCTGTGCTCTCTCGCTGGACGAGAACAACACCACGCAGCCCCCCTACGCGGTCTGTGACCTCGTGGCCTCCAAGACCGGCTACCGCACCGTCCGCATTCAGGGCGTGCAGGTCTTTCCCGGGCAGGTGACGCTGGCCCAGCCCGAGATGATACCCGACACCGAGGAGATGCGGGACACGCCCAACGTCCCCATCGTCATCCCACCCCACAGCCTCTTCACCGGCGACGGCGGCAGCGGCCCGAACCCGTTCCTCGCCTGTGTGCCGCGGGTGCTGGACCGGGTCATCATCCCGAAGAACATCACCGTCCATCTCGGCAGGCCCGCTGCCTCGGCCCGGAACGTCACCGTCTCGTTCCGCAGCTATATCGCCAACGTGGCGTCCAGTGAGGTGTATCCGACCTGGGCTGACGAAAACAGCCCAGCGGGGCAGTCGAACTGTCTTCCGACTCAGAAATTCCATTCGATCGTGATTTTTTGTTCTCCGGTAAGCGTATCTTTTGGGCTGACAATAACACGATGGACCAACAGTACAACAAGTTCGCGGGTCAACTGCGAAACCTGTGCCAGTTCACGGACACGCTGCATCTGCGTCTGGACCCCGCCGGTTTCTTCCTGCTGTTGTTCCAGTTCCGTTTCCAATGTATCGATCCGGGTCTCTGCCTTTTTCACTTCTTCCAGAAAGGTCTGGTTCATTTCAGAAAACTGAACGGCATCAATCAAACCTGACACCTTATCCAGATACAGTTCCTGCATGGCCTTGCGCCGCCGGGCTGCTTCGCTCTTCAACCGTTTCAGCTCGTCGCGCCTGGCCTGCTCTCGCCGCCGGATGGGGTCATCCTGTTCTGGAAGGGTAACTTTTTCAGGGTCAAAATAGTCTGCCGCATACGCCCGGATACGTTCCAGTACCGCATTCTCCAACGCGTTCATATCGGTACAGGTCTTGTTGCCGCACACTTCCGGTGCGCGCTGGTGCATCCGGCAGCGAACATAGCGTCTTTGTGTTCCATCCGCTCTCGGCTGACGGCCAGTTTGCTCCATGCAGCTGCCGCAGCATTCACAAACCACTTTTTTTGCCAGCGGATGGATCATTCCCTTCTCGCCGCTCCGGGTGCGCTCCTGCATCATCCTCTGGACCGTTTCAAACATTTCTCGCTCAATGATCGCTTCATGCGTATTTTCTACAACGATCCACTGCGATTTTGGAAGCCAAATCGTCTTTTCAGACTTGTAACTTATCTTTTTATGCTTTCCCTGCACCATATTTCCGATATAAATCTGATCATGTAATATTTGATATACGGTGGGACTGCTCCAAAGAGCCGCATTTGTATTCTTTAATGCACTGCGGTAATGGATGCCATGCAGCTGCTTATAGGCTGTTGGGCTTGGAATTTTTTCGTCATTCAGGATGCGTGCGATCCTGTGTGCGCCGATCCCGTTAAGAGCCATGGAGAAGATCCGCCTTACCACGTCGGCTGCTTCCGGGTCGATGATGAGTTTTCCTTTTGCATTCGGGTCTTTGCAGTATCCATACCGTGCAAAAGAGCCGATGAACAGCCCCTCTTTCCGCTTGTGGTCAAGCACTGAGCGGACATTGGTGGACAGATCTTCCAGATACCACTCGTTGATCAGGCCGTTGATCTGGCGGGATTTTTTGTTCGCGGTATCGTTGGTATCCACATGGTCTACCACCGCAATGAAGCGGACGCCCCACTCCATGAACTTTCCGTGCAGATACTTTTCCACGAGCTCCATGTCACGGGTAAAACGGGATTGCGTTTTGGCCAGTACCACATCAAACTGATGTTCGCTTGCGGCTTGCAGCATCGAATTGAATGCCGGGCGGTTCCGGTCGATGCCGGAATAGTCCTCATCCGAATAGATCTGGTAAATCTCAAATCCGTTCTCCAGGGCGTACTGGAGCAGCATCGACTTTTGATTCTGAATGCTCTCCGATTCACCAATTTTATCTTCATCTTCTTTGCTCAGGCGGCAATAAATTGCTGCTTTCATGATCTGCCCCCCCTCTTTTTGTACACGAGCATCCATGCGCAGCATAACGCATCCCTCCTTCCAATTCAGGGATGCCAGATCAGGCGCAGGATCTTGAAGGAACCGCATTGAGCAATCCATCGATGATATATCGCTCAAATTCCTTTTGAAACCGTTCTTTGCGCTGTTCGTTGTTGTCTGAACGAAATTTTTCGTGCAGAATAAAAGGAGTTTTTTTCATCGAATCCCCCTTTTCGGTCCACCTGGTCGTGATATGGGTCACTTCAGTCTATTTCCAGTCAGCGAAATTCAGAACTTTCCATATTTTTCATGCAAAATATGGCAAGACGTTCAAAATCAACTTGAAACGCTTTTGCCGCAATGGTACAATTATACTGTCATTTTATGGAAACTCGGCGCAAAGCCCCGTGCGGACAGGCCGCAAGCGTCGGAGTTCCTGTGGGATGTGTAAGAATCGCTAAGGCAGCACTGCGCTGCTGCACCTGCGCAGTATTGCTTTCCGAAAATGTGAGGAAGGTATTATTGTATGATGAAAAAGATCTCCCGCCGCTCGTTTTTGCAGGTCTGCGGCATTACTGCGGCAGCGGCAGCGATGACGGCATCGGCATGAGCGAGGAGTTTCAAAAGACCCTTTTTGACCCCTTTACCCGCGAGGAAAAATCCGGCACCAATAAGGTGCAGGGTACCGGCCTTGGCATGGCCATCACCAGGAGCATTGTAGACCTGATGGGCGGTTCCATCCGCGTGGAGAGCGCCCCCGGCAGGGGTACCCGCTTTGAGGTCGTGCTGGAATTTCCCATTGATGCCGAAGCAGATACGGTGCAGGAGGCACAGGTGCTCCCGGAGGAAGCAGAAGAAACTTCTCCCCTGTCCGGCATGAAGTTCCTCTGCGCCGAGGATAACGCCATCAACGCCGAGATCCTGGAGCTGCTACTGGAATCCAAGGGTGCAAGCTGCACCATCTGCTCCAACGGTCAGGAGATCGTGGATGCCTTTGCCAGCGTCAAGCCCGGCGAGTACGACATGATTTTGATGGACGTGCAGATGCCGGTGATGGACGGCCTGGAGGCCACCCGCCGCATCCGCAATGGCGAAAATCCACTGGGCAGGATCATCCCCATCCTTGCCATGACCGCCAACGCCTTCCTTGAGGATATGCAAAAGAGCAAGGAAGCCGGCATGGACGAACATCTCTCCAAACCCGTGGACATTGCAGCACTGGAACAGACGGTAAAACGCTTCCGCGTTACCTCCCCCCATTAAAAAATAGCGGAAAAGCGCGTTTCCGCAGATGAAACACACAAATGATGTAAATAATGTAGAAGAAGGTCAGAACGTGAATACACTTTCCGAGATCGAGGAATATTACAAAGCGCGTGAGCAGCAGCTGTTGAAAAAACTTCATCAACAGGGAGCCGCTCTTGCCGCAGCGGAGCAGGCGCTGAAACAACTGACCGAAAATCAGAAAGTATCGGAGGACGAAACAGCCCGACAGCGCGCTGCACGGGAGCAGGCATTCGAAGAAAAGCTCTATCGGGATCCGCTGACAGGAATTTACAACCGCCGCTATTACGAAGAAGTTGCCCGCAAAACCATCGGCCCGGCGGGTGTCGCACTGATGGATGTGGATGATTTCAAGATCTGCAACGATACCTATGGGCATTACGCCGGAGATATGGCACTGAAAACGGTGGCAAACACCATCCAGTCCTGCATCCGGAAGTCGGACCTGCTCATCCGCTATGGCGGAGACGAATTTCTGCTGGTGTTACCCGGCATTCCGGGAGACTTTTTGCAGACCAAACTGGAACAGATCTGCACCGCCGCGCAGATGGCATCTGTACCCGGCTATTCGCATTTCCGTATCTCGCTGAGCATTGGCGGAACGATACAGTCCCTTGCCGACCCTATGGATAACATCGTTCGCCGGGCGGATCGGCTGATGTATCAGGCAAAGGGCCGCAAGAATGCCGTCATGGTGGAGGTTCCGGGGCATAACCTGGCGGCTTTGGAAAAACTTTTGCAGAACAAGCCACAGATCTTACTTGTGGATGACTCCGCAATGAACCGCATGATGCTGACAGAGATCCTGGGAGACAGTTACCACATTCTGGAAGCCGAAAACGGACGGGAATGCATGGAAAAATTGCAGGCAGAAGTCGGAAACATTGCACTGGTGCTGCTGGACATCAATATGCCCGTTATGGACGGCTTTGAAGTGCTGAAAGCCATGAACGCCAACCACACCATCGAGGATATCCCGGTCATTATGATCTCCAGCGAGGACTCCGATGCGACGATCCGGCGTTCCTATGAGCTGGGCGCAAGTGATTATGTCAATCGCCCCTTCGATGCTCGTATCGTGTACCGCCGTGTGACCAACACCATCAAGCTGTACGCCAAGCAGCGACGGCTGGTGCAGATGGTCTCTGAGCAGATCCGCGCCCGTGAAAATAATACGGATATGCTGGTGGGTGTACTGAGCCATATCGTAGAATTCCGCAACGGCGAAAGCGGCGCCCATGTGCGGCACATCCGTATCATCACCGAGCTGCTGCTCCGCCGTCTGTTGGAGATCAGCAGCAGATACTCTATCACTGCGGAACAGCAGGATATGATCCCGCTGGCTTCCGCCCTGCACGACATCGGAAAAATCGGCATTGACGAAAAGGTCCTTAATAAGCCCGGCAGGCTGACCCCGGAGGAATTCGAGGTCATGAAGACCCACAGTATGCTGGGAGCCCAGATGCTGCATGATCTGGATAATTTTGCAGAGCAGCCGCTGCTGCAAACGGCCTACGAGATCGCCCGCTGGCACCACGAACGCTGGGATGGGCGCGGCTACCCGGATGGGCTGAAGGGCGATGAGATCCCCATCAGCGCACAACTGGTCTCGCTGGCTGATGTGTACGATGCACTGACCAGCGAACGCTGCTACAAAAAAGCCTTCTCCCACGAAAAAGCCGTGCAGATGATCCTGAACGGCGAGTGCGGAGCGTTCAACCCGCTGCTGCTGCAGTGCCTGACAGATATTCAGGCTGACCTGAAAGAAGAATTACAGCAGCACAACTGAGCAATGGATGCAATAAAACAGGAGAACAAAAAGCCCAAATGAAACACAGAATCTCACGCCGTGCATTTCTGCGCGGCTGCACGCTGCTGGCGGCATCTGCTGCCGTCGGCAGTCTGACTTCCTGCGGCGAAACGAACGCGAAGGACAGCAGTCTTCCGCAGCTCATTGTGGGAAGTGATACCTATCCACCCTATATTTATCTGAACAATGACGGCGTTCCCGCCGGGATCGACGTGGAGATCGCCACCGAAGCCTTCCGCCGCATGGGATATGCTGCCCGGTTTGAACCGATCGATTGGGAGCAAAAAACAGATCTGGTGGAAAGCGGCACCATCGACTGCATCTGGGGCTGCTTTTCCATGGATGGGCGCGAGGAGGTATACCGCTGGGCGGGACCCTACATGGTGAGCCGTCAGGTGGCTGCGGTGGATGCCGACAGCAGCATCCGGACACTCGGCGACCTTGCCGGAAAGACCATCGCCGTGCAGAGCACCGGCAAGCCGGAGGAGCTCTTTCTCAGCGGCTCCGACCCGCGCATCCCGCAGACCGTCGAGGTGTTCAGCACCGAAGACCGCAGCGTGCAGTATGCGATGCTGGCCTGCGGCTATGTGGATGCCATCGCTGCCCATGAGACGGCCATCCTGCAATACATGAAGGACAATTCCGTGGAGTTCCGCATCCTCGAAGAACCGCTGCTGGTCACCGGGCTGGGCATCGCCTTTGCCAAAAACGACAGCCGCGGGCTGGACACCCAGCTGAACGCTGTTCTTGCGCAGATGCGCACAGACGGCACACTGGAGCAGATCCTTGGCAAGTATCTTGAACATCCTTCGCAGTATCTGGAGGTGGACACCATTGGCACGTAAAAACAGAACCATCTCAGATACATGGAGATGGGGGCTCTATCTGGTCATCGGCGTGCTTTTTATGGCCGGCGTCGTTTTTTTCTCGAGTTGGCAGGCACTGCGTGCAACGGAGGCTCGTTTCTGCCAGATCCTTGATTTTGTCAAATCCCAGTCCACCAGCTTTGAAAAGCACAACGATACGGTCGTGGCCAAAGCGCTCCGCCGCACGGCGGTATCGGTGCATCAGCTGGCACAGGACCCTGCGCTCGACCTTTCCGACCCGGAATGCCTGAACAGGCAGGCAGAGCTGCTCTGGCTCACAGGTATTTCGGTTCTGTCTCCGGACGGTACGCTCCTGTGCGAATCCACAACGAACGGCATCGGCTATGCCCGGTTTGGAGAGCAGCTCAAGAATGATGCCGTTCTGGACGTTTTCTCTTACCCGCAAAAGACCTACCTGAAGCGGGTCCTGCTGGAGGATGGGTCTGCCGTGGATGTTGCGGCACACCGGGCAGAAAGCAAAGAGGTCATCCTGCTTGCCTACCGCTATACCCCGGCAGAATTTATAGAGGGAACGGCCTTGTCCATCCAGAGCGTACTGGACGGCTACTCGGTTGAGACCAGCGGCACATTGTTCATCGTGCAGAACAATCAGGTCATTGCCTCCAACCGCCCGGAGCTCATCGGGCAGGATGCTGCGGACAGTCCGCCGGTGCGGGAGATCCGCAAAGCCGGGGCTGCCGAAACGCTGACCCATACCCACGATTGGAACGGCTCCGGCTGCTATTTTGGAATGTACTGTCACGGAAGGTCTTTCGATCTCTACGCGTATACGGATGAAAGATCCGTCTTCCGTGAATCGTTTCCGTTGATTTTGATGGCGCTGGCCGGTTACATCCTGCTTGTAATGGTCCTTCGGGTGCTGCGCAGACGCTCCCTGCAGGAGATGGAGCAGCAGAAGAAAGAGCAGGAGAAGAAGTATCAGGCTCAGCTGGAGGAACAGAACCGCAAACTGGAGATCGCACTCCAGCACGAGGGTGCGGCAAACCGTGCCAAGCGGGAGTTCCTGTTCAATATGAGCCACGATATTCGCACCCCCATGAACGCCATCATCGGCTTCACCTCGCTGGCTGCGACCCATATTGATAATAAGGAACAGGTGCTGGACTACCTGAAAAAGATCTCTACCTCCAGCCAGCATCTGCTTTCCCTCATCAATGATGTGCTGGATATGAGCCGCATCGAGAGCGGAAAAGTAAAAATTGAAGAAAAAGCGGTGCATCTGCCGGACCTCGTCCACGATGTGCGCTCCATCATCCAACCCGATGTTTCGGCAAAGCGGCTGTCGCTTTTCATCGATACCATGGACGTGGAGAACGAGGACATCATCACCGACCCGCTGCGGCTGAACCAGATCCTGCTGAACATTTTGTCCAACGCCATCAAGTTCACTCCCACAGGCGGTACGATCAGCATCCGCATTGCCCAGAAGAACGGTGCGCCCAAGGGCCGTGGCTGCTATGAGTTCCGCATCAAAGACAATGGCATCGGTATGAGCGAAGCGTTCCAGAAGCACATCTTTGAGGCGTTCAGCCGGGAGGAAAGCTCCACCGTCAGCGGCATTCAGGGTACCGGCCTGGGCATGTCCATCACCAAGAACATTGTGGATATGATGGGCGGCACCATTGCGATCGAAAGTGAACCGGGCAAGGGCAGCGAATTCATCGTAGATCTCTGCTTCGCACTCAGCGGACAAAAGGTGGAGCCCAGGCAGCTCCCGCAGTTGGAAGGGCTGCGCGCATTGGTAGCAGACGACGATACCGACACCTGCCTGAGCGTCAGCACCATGCTGTCCAAGATCGGGATGCGGCCGGAGTGGACGCTCTCCGGCCGGGAAGCGGTGATCCGCACCCGGTACGCCATGGAGCAGGGCGATGAATTCAGCGTCTACATCATCGACTGGCTCATCCCCGATATGAACGGCATCGAGGTCGTGCGGCAGATCCGCAAGGTGATCGGGAAAAGCTGCCCTATCATCATTCTGACGGCCTACGATTGGACGGATATTGAAGAGGAAGCCCGCGCTGCCGGAGTGACCGCCTTCTGCGAAAAGCCGCTGTTCCTTTCCGAACTGCGCAGAGTGCTGGCAGAACCGTACGGTGCAGAGCCTGCCTGTAAGCCAGCGCAGCCAGATGCCGCCGAGCTCAAGAGAAAGAAGCTTTTGCTGGTGGAGGACAATGCCTTGAACCGTGAGCTCGCACTGGAGATCCTGAAGGAAGCGGGCTTTGCGGTAGACACTGCTGAGGATGGCGAGATCGCTGTCCAGAAGATGAAGCAGGCGGCCCCCGGGCAGTACGATTTGATCTTAATGGACATCCAGATGCCCAAGATGGACGGTTACGAGGCAACGCGGCAGATCCGCGCTCTGCCGGATGCTGCAAAGGCAGGCATTCCCATCTTTGCAATGACGGCAAATGCCTTTGAAGAAGACCGTCAGAATGCATTGAAGGCCGGTATGGACGGCCACATTGCAAAGCCGCTGGATATTCCGCATCTGCTGCAGGTCCTTGCAGATGTACTGAAATCATAACGGCTGCCAGCCGACAAAAGCAAAAGCACCCGCAGCAGGCTTCGCAGAGGCTCTTGACCTCTGGAAGCGAATGCTGCGGGTGCTTTATTTATTTTCTGTCTGACAGGCGTTTGGCTCACAAAATTTTGCGCAGCTCCTGCACGAGATCGCCGATCACGATGGGCTTGGACAAAAAGCCGTTCATGCCGCTTTCCAATGCGTTGCGGCGGTCCTCGTCGAAGGCATTGGCGGTCATAGCAAGGATCGGGAGCTTTGCCCGGGCAGGGTCATCCAGTGCGCGGATCTTCCGGGTGGCGGTGTAGCCGTCCATCACCGGCATCTGCACATCCATCAGCACCAGATCATAGCTGCCCGGCGCTGCGGTGCTCACCTTTTCCACCGCCACTTCACCGTTTTCCGCCGTATCGACCTGGAAGCCGTACTCGCGCAGGATCTCCTGCGCGATCTCGCGGTTCAGCTCGTTGTCCTCTACCAGCAGGATATGTCTGTCCTTAAAGTCGGCGTTCTTTTCCGGCAGAAGCTCCTTCGACGCATCTGTCAGCTTCTGGCCGAGGGCGCTCATCAGGGTCTCGCGCAGGTCGGACATGAACATGGGCTTGGAGCAGA
>OHTM01001152.1_pt1 | contig 9684 bp, 10 predicted proteins | sample 1578951 | NCBI WGS metagenome assembly OHTM01 (sample SAMEA3879605, study PRJEB24766) | human gut metagenome | biome: human-associated habitat; feature: feces | place: USA | collected 1985/1987
GTCCGAACCGAAAGACTACATCAGCGTAAAATCGCCCATCGTCGGTGTGTTTTATGCAGCTCCCGCTGAAAATGCTGATTCCTATGTTTCTATCGGCGATACGGTGACAAAGGGGCAAACTCTTTGTATTGTCGAGGCGATGAAAATGATGAATGAAATTACTGCTGAAGAAGAAGGCGTCATTTCGGAGATCTGCGTTACAAATGGGCAGGTTGTAGAATACGGAACAGAATTGTTCCGTATCAAGAGGTAAGGCTATGAACAGAGAAGAAATAATGAATATACTTCCTCACAGAGACAATATGCTGCTTCTTGACGATGTGGAAAACAAGAACGGCACCGCTGTCGGGCATTATACCGTCCGTGGTGATGAGTTCTTCCTTAAGGGACATTTCCCTGATAATCCTATCGTGCCGGGCGTTATTCTCTGTGAGATACTGGCTCAGTCCGCTTGCGTACTGATGCAGGATGCAATGAACGAAGGTAAATTACCCGTTTATACAGGACTTAATAATGTAAAATTCCGTTCGCCTGTCAAACCCGGTGACACCGTTGAAACACAGTGCCGTATCAAACGAGCAAAGCACCCTTTCTACTTTGCTGAAGGTACAGTTACGGTGGACGGACGGCTATGCGTATCGGCAGAATTTTCCTTTGCAATTACAGGAGCATAAACTATGTTTTCAAAAATACTGATCGCCAACCGTGGCGAGATCGCTGTCCGCATCATTCGCGCTTGCAAGGAAATGGGCGTAGCTACGGTTGCTGTATATTCCGAGGCAGATAAAAACGCCCTTCACGTGGCGCTTGCCGATCAAAGCTATTGCATCGGCGGCCCCGAAGCCTCGGAAAGCTATCTGAATGAAAACCAAATTATCAGCACCGCTATTTTAGCAGGTGCCCAGGCGATTCATCCCGGTTATGGATTTCTTTCTGAAAATGCACATTTTGCCCGTGCCTGCAGAAAGAACGGATTGGTATTTATCGGTCCGGATCCCGAAAGCATGGAACGCCTTAGTGATAAAGCGATCTTGAAAGAGCTGATTCGAGGTACGGGGCTATCGGTCATTCCGGGAACAAAAGCGGTCGCTTCCGCCCAGGAAGCAAAGCGAGCAGCCGACAGGATCGGATATCCCGTAATGCTCAAAGCCTGTGCAGGCGGCGGTGGACGGGGCATCCGTCTGATCCGATCGGAAGATGAACTGGAGGATGCCTATCATCAAGCTACAAGCGAAGCAATTAGTGCCTTTGGAGATGGCAGTGTATATCTTGAAAAATATGTCTTTCCAGCAAGGCATGTGGAATTGCAGATTCTTGCCGACGAACACGGAAATGCCGTGTGCCTTGGAGACCGTGACTGCTCTCTCCAGAGAAGAAATCAAAAACTACTGGAAGAAACACCTTCTCCCGCTGTTAGTGATGAGCAACGTCAAAAGATTATAGAGCTTGCGGTAGATGCCGTAAAGAAGATCGGCTATGTAGGTGCCGGTACGCTTGAATTTCTGCTTGACCGTGAAGGCAACTTCTGGTTTATGGAAATGAATGTACGGCTGCAAGTGGAGCACTGTGTAACAGAAATGCTGACAGGCTTTGATCTTGTGAAATGGCAGATTCGTATTGCAGCCGGTATTCCGCTGAATTTCACACAAAAAGATGTCAAAATAAAAGGTTCAGCAATCGAATGTCGCATCAACGCAGGTAGCTGCGGAGCTTTGAAAATGCTCCATGTTCCGGGAGGTCCGTCTGTGCGATTTGATACCTGCTTGGTTGCAGGCACAGTCGTATCACCTTACTACGATTCACTTCTTGGAAAACTAATTGTGTACGCAAAAACCCGGGAAGAAACCCTCCGTAAAATGAGGGCGGCGCTCTGTGAATTGGTGATTGACGGCATACCGACAAACATTGAGGAACAACTGCGGATTGTTGAGGATGAACGCTTTACATCCGGCAACTATGATTTAACTTTTATGGGAAACAGGTGATCAAATGGCATTACTCAATTTTTTGAAGCCTAAAAATCAATTAGAAGAAGGCGGACGTACTTCTGCTCCCGTTCAGCGTGATGCCGGAGAGCCTGAGAAAAATTGTCCGAATTGTCACAAAGACATTCCGCTGAGTCGTCTCTGGGCGAATGATCTTGTCTGTCCTTGCGGCCATCACTTTCGCATGAAGGCACGTCAGCGCATACAGACGATAACCGATAAAGGAAGTTTTCATGAATTGTATTCCAATATGATAGCAGATAATCCGCTGAATTTTCCCGGATATAAAGATAAGATAGAAACTGTCCGTGTGGCAAGCAACGAAAAAGAGGCAGTAGTCTGCGGTACAGCTACCATTGGCAAACAAAAATGCTGTCTGTTTGTTATGGAGCCGTACTTTATGATGGGCAGTATGGGCAGTGCCGTTGGCGAAAAAATAACCACACTGTTTGAATATGCCGTGCAGCATCGTTTGCCGGTTATCGGTTTTACCGTATCGGGCGGTGCTCGTATGCAGGAGGGGCTTTTATCCCTTATGCAGATGGCAAAAACGAGTGCGGCAGTTAAGCGGCACAGTGATGCCGGGTTTTTATATATTGCAGTCCTCACCGATCCCACTACAGGCGGTGTGACGGCAAGCTTTGCTACGGAAGCAGATATTATTCTTGCAGAACCCGGTGCAACTGTCGGTTTTGCAGGTGCGAGGGTGATTGAGCAGACAACAAAGAAAGCTCTCCCGGAAGGATTCCAAAAGTCTGAATTTGTACTGGAACACGGATTCATTGACAGCATTATTCCGCGCTCCAACCAAAAGAAATATTTGACTGAGCTGTTAAAAATGCACGATGGGAGGGCGATGATGTGAGCGAATCAGCTTTCGAACGAGTAAAACTTGCCCGTGACAACAAAAGACCGACGGGGCTTGATTATATTAAAAACATTTTCAAGGGCTTTATCGAGTTTCACGGTGATCGCCGTTATGCGGATGATCCCGCTATCGTAGGTGGGATTGCGAAGCTGGATAGCACTCCCGTGACGGTAATTGCGATTGAGAAAGGTCATACTGCAAAAGAGCGTACTTACCGCAATTTCGGTATGCCTCAGCCGGAAGGCTACCGCAAAGCCCTGCGTCTTATGAAGCAGGCAGAGAAATTCGGCAGACCGATTGTTTGCTTTGTGGATACTTCCGGTGCGTACTGTGGAATCAGTGCTGAAGAACGGGGGCAAGGACAGGCAATAGCAGAAAACCTGCTGGAAATGTCTACGCTTTGTGTGCCGATTATCTCTATTTTGATTGGCGAAGGCGGCAGCGGTGGTGCTCTTGCACTTGCGACTGCGGACAGAGTATGGATGCTGCAAAATGCCGTGTATTCCGTTATTTCACCGGAGGGCTGTGCAAGTATTCTTTGGAAAGACTCTGCCAAGGCAGAAACTGCGGCAGCAAGCCTTAGATTAACCGCCGAGGATGCTAAGAGCCTTGGCGTAATAGAACGCATCCTTTCCGAAAATGACATCGGCAAAAAAGAATTTTACGACCGCATCCGTACCCTTTTAACGGAAGAAATCAAGGAATTGTCCGGCGATATTGACTTGACGCAGAATCGCTATGACAGATTTCGTAATCTTGGCGTCAGTGCTGTTATTAAGGAGTAAATATGAGCATATACAAACAGTATTGTAATGAGATTGTCGATGAAAACGGCAGGCTGCAAAAATTGACACTTGAATATCCCGACAACTTTAACTTCGGTTATGATGTTGTCGATAAAATTGCAGATGAAACACCGGAGAAACGTGCGCTTGTATGGTGCAATGTTGAAGGCGAAGAGCATATTTTTTCATTTGCAGATATAAAGAAATACAGCAATCAGATGGCAAATGTATTTCGCAGTGCGGGAATCGGTCACGGCGACCGTGTGATATTGATTTTGAAGCGGCACTATGAATATTGGTTTGCGGCAGTTGCGCTGCACAAGCTGGGTGCGGTAATGATCCCGGCGACCCATATGCTGACGGTCAGTGACTTTGTATATCGCATTAAGTCCTCTAAAGCAAAAGCGATTGTGTGTACCACACAGAATGAGGTGCCCGAAAAAATCACTGCGGCGCTGAAAGAGGCAGACATGACGGCAAAACTGTGGTGCGTTCAGAAGGATGCAGACGGCTTTGAAAATCTGACGGAGGCTATGAGAGAAGCCCCTGAAAAATTTGAGCGTGTGCAGACCTTAGCTACCGATCCGATGATGTTGTATTTCACATCGGGTACTACCGGTTATCCCAAAGGCGTCATTCACGAGCACAGCTATCCTCTCGCACATATCGTCACAGCAAAGTATTGGCATCAGGCAGAGGATAACGGACTCCACTTCACAGTTGCGGAAACAGGATGGGCAAAGGCATCCTGGGGAAAGATTTACGGACAGTGGCTCGTCGGCAGCGCCGTCATGGTGTATGACTTCGATAACTTTGAACCCAAACAATTAACCGCTGTGATCAATCGTTATGGCGTAACTTCTTTCTGCGCGCCTCCTACGGTTTACCGCTACCTTGTACGTAAAGGTATTCCCGATATGCCATCTCTCAAACATGCAACAACGGCAGGTGAAATGTTGGCTCCCGAAGTATTCCGTAAGTTTACAGAACGCACCGGACTTCAACTCTGCGAGGGATACGGTCAGACCGAGACAACGTTATTGATGGCAAATTTCAAAGGTTACGATGCTGTAGAGGGTTCTATGGGTACACCCTCGCCCTTTTACAATATTGAGCTTCGCGGAAAGAACGGAAAACCCGTCGACACCTATGAAATAGGCGAGGTTGTTATTGTTCCCGAAAAAGCGGGCAAGCAACCCGGTGTGTTCGCCGCATATCTGGACAATGAGGAACAGTATAGTTATGTTTGGCGTGACGGTGTGTACCATACGGGTGATGCTGCGTATATGGACGAAAATGGTCGGTATTGGTTCCACGGTCGCTTTGACGATATTATAAAGACAGGCGGTTTCAGAGTAGGACCTTACGAAGTGGAAAATGTGCTGATGGAGCATCCCGCTGTTGTAGAATGCAGCGTAATCGGAGTACCGGATGCGCTGAGAGGTCAGTCAATCAAGGCGGTTATTGTTCTTGGTGCAGGATATGAGCCTTCGCAGGAGCTTGAGTTGGAGATCAAAAATTTCTGTAATCAAAAGCTTGCAGAATACAAATGGATTCGCATTATTGAGTTCGTAACCGAGATGCCCAAGACAATCAGCGGCAAAATACAAAAGACTGTCCTTCGCAGTCAGAATGAAACTGTATGAAAATGAATGTCTGTATCAAGGGCGTGGGATGTGATACTGTAAGCATCCCACGCTTCGAGGAAAAAATGAATAATACCCGATTGGTCGATAAGCTATTTACGGAATATGAACAAAATTATATTGCAGATAAGCAGATTCCCTCGGCGGCGGGGATATGGGCAGCAAAAGAAGCTGCGAGTTTGCTGTTGCTGAGTAATTTTTCGAAATTTTTTCATATTTATATGGTATACTTAAATATAAAATTGGACTATATCCCCTGTGGGCAGAGAATTTGGCTCTGCAAAAAGGAGTTGCTATGAAAGATATGTTAGATAATATGGAGGATATACTGAATCAACAAATCAGTGGCTTTCACCAATATATTTTGACCACGCCGGCACACTTAAGCTATGTGAGTCAGAATCTGTGTGATTTGCTCGGTGTTCGCAGAGAAGAACTGTTGGATGACAGCAGGGATCTATATGCACTTCGAGTTCACCCGGCTGATCGCGAAAAGTATTCCGACTTTATTCAAAGAATAATTATGAATGAACAACCTCTTGCCGGTGAGTACCGCCTTGTAAAGAAGGACGGTACAATTATCTGTGTGAGAGATACCGTTACGCCCAGGAGATTGGATGACGGAACACTCACCGGACATTCTGTTTTGACAGACATAACCAATATTAAAAACGAAAATACCGATCTGCAATTTTTGAACGAAACTGTTCCGTGCGGATTTTTAAGATATACTTGTGAAAAGCAACCGAGGATTACATATATCAATCCTAAGATGATCGAGCTTCTGCGTTTCCCCGAAGTGAAAGACGGAGAAATAGATTATCAGGAAATGTATAAAAGCAATATCTTTTTGATGATTCCGATGGAAGAACGCCGCAGATTTTCAAAATATCTGAATCGGGTTTTCTCTGTGGAGGCTCCTATCGCCGGAGATATGACCTTGCTTCGGTGTGATGGAACCCGTGCACATGTTTTCGGATGGGTTACAAAATGCATCAATGAGCAGGGCGAAGCAGAGTTCCAAAGCGTTTGTATGGATGTTACGGAACGCTATCAGGCACGAAAGACGAGCGAAAGTAAACGCTATCTGCAAGCCCTTACTGATGTTTACGATAAGATTTTTGAGTTCAATCTGGATGCGAATACTGTAAAATGCCTGCATTGTGAGAAAGCATCCTATTTTAAGCGGTTTGAAAATATAGCAATACAGATTGAAGATGCATTGGAAAAATGGCTCATCGATTCTGTAAACGCGGAACAACAAGACGCTGTTCGTCGATTTTTTAAGGATTTCTGCCAAAAGAGGCTGAGCGGAATTGACGGCAAGCCGCCGCAGATCACCTACAAAGCTCGTTCTACCGATGGTAACATCAAGCAATATACAGGCCTATTTATTAAAGTTGATGAATCGGTTAGCTTCTATTGTTGCCGTGAGACAAAAGAGATAACGGATTCTGTGGCATTGAGGGAGGAAAACAATCAGTTGAAAGAAAAAATGCGTGATTTAGTCACGCATTTTTCCGACGGTATTGCAGCCTTTGAAGTTACAGCGGAAGGTCTGGTAAAGCCGCTGTATGCCACCGAAAATGTTTGCGAATTCTTCGGCTATACCGAGGAAGAATGGCTGCCGTTGACCGAGCGATTTACCCCCGTAGAGAACTTTGTTGCGTATAGCGAAGTAGCTTATGAGAATTTTGCGGAATTGCTGAGAACGGGAGAAGCTGAATTCGCTTATTTTGACTATCAGTCTGAAACAGAGCTCAAAATTAAAGCAATCTGTTCCGAGAAAGAACCGAATGCCAATTCTTCACGCTATGTTATGCTCTATCCGGTAGAAGGCGGCTCAGAGGTCGTGAAACAAACCTTACCCGAAAATCGTACTGTATCTATCCGTACTTTCGGATATTTCGATGTTTTTGTGGGAGATACCCCGATTGTCTTCCGCAACAAAAAGTCCAAGGAGCTTTTAGCTTTGCTTGTTGACCGTAAGGGAGGATACGTTACTTCCGAGGAAGCCATCAGCTTCTTGTGGGAGGATGAACCCGCAAACACCTTGACTCTTTCCAGATACCGTAAAGTTGCCCTCCGTTTGAAAAGCACCTTAGAGGAATACGAGATTACCGATATTGTTGAAGCCGTTGACGGAAAGCGCCGTATCGTGATGGATAAGGTTGAGTGCGATCTGTACAACTATTTATCCGGTAAAGAAGAATTTTCTCAACTATTCAAAGGAAGTTACATGACAAACTACAGTTGGGGCGAAACAACCTTGGGTGAGTTGATGAATGAAGAAAAGTGAGTGTTTTATGAGCAAGTACATACATAGGGTCAACTACTATGAGACCGATAAAATGGGAATAACCCACCATTCAAACTATATGCGTTTTATGGAAGAAGCCAGGATGAATTTTCTGTCTGAAATCGGTTATCCGATGACCAGGCTTGAAAAAGAAGGCATTACATCCCCGGTTGTTTCCGTAAATTGTGAATATAAGCATACAACTACCTATAGCGATGAGATTGAGATTGAGGTGGTATTGGAAAAATACACCGGTGTTAAATTGTTTTTGTCATATACAATGAGAAATTCAAACACCAACGAGATTGTGGCGATTGCATCTTCAACACATTGTTTTATTGACGAAGGTGGTAGACCGATTGCCTTGAAGAAATATGCGCCGGAATTTGACGCTGTTTTAAGACAGGTATCTCAAGAATGACACTTTTAGTACCGCAACACAAATGGTGCCTCCGTTTGTTGGAGTTGAACTGATTCTCCCAAAGAACATATCCCTATAAAATTAACAAGCCTTGCGGCAAAAACCGCAAGGCTTGCTTTATGAAAATATGATTGCATCATTTACAGATTCTGTTGCTCGGCTACGGATGTTATTCATCCGAGCAACCCATTTCAGTTGATTTTCTGCTTTGAGTTGTTCGGTCACGCCATCACGCTCTGCCATCTGTTTTACGAGCAGAGAAAACATTTCTTCCGCCTGCTTGTTGAGGTCTGCGAGGTAGCCGTTCAATTTTCCGCTTGTTGTGTAATTGTTCCGTATTTTCACAGCTATGTTGTTTTTATCATGAACACCTTAAAAGGGATTAAAGCTGCTGATGGACCTTGCGGATCACAGCCTCTTTTAATTCGGGTGCCTTGTCAGGATCGAGATCCTCCGGAAATTCGCAGTCAATTGTGGAAACCTCCGGTCTGTAGTTTAAACGAAGTGCATGAGCCTGAATAAAATCAGCAGCCTTGTTGTAAACATCCTCACTTACACCATTTAATTCAATCGTATATAAATTTGCCATATTCTTTATCCATTTCCTGATTTTCAGGTTACCGTGCAGGATCTGCCTGATACTGATCCGGTACCTTATATTTGCATCAGGAACTTTTAGTATCTTTCCTGATATCTATAGTATATACCTGTTGCAGTAAAATTAACAGATACTGGAATGTAGAATATAATAATAGGAATCATTCCTATTTTGGTAAATATATACAAATTATAGGAGTTCCTCAAATAAAATGAACATAAAGTATTCTTCAATTTTCGGGATGATAACAATATCAATGACCGAAGCTTGTCACAAAATACATGAGAGCGGCCCAGGTATATACCGAATAATAAATACCGTTGGAATCTGTTCCCTGATTTAAAATCTGCCGGGCCTCTTCTTTTGTTAAAAGAGAAAATCCGTTAAAGCATTCACTTCCAACAGCGCCATCGGTATTCAGTTCCGGAAGGGTATCACGGTTTATGGAAAGTAAAACGAGAGCATTGCTTTCATCGGTCATTCCCGGAGTGCTGAAAAGAAGCGGACTGATCACTTTTGCGGTATCGCTGTCACCAAAAACAATGCCGGTTTCTTCCTTTAACTCTCTGGTTGCGGTGGTAATAAGGTCGGCATCCTCTTTATCGATGAGACCGGCCGGAGGGCTTAACAGAAACTGACCGGTGGGATAGCGGAATTCATGACTGAGTAAAAGCTTCGGTTCAGAATCCTTTGTATCCAAAACAACAATGCAGGTTACAGCATCTGCCTGCATTTTCTTGAATTCTTCCGTGGTTTTCGCAGCCACAAGATCATCTGCCGTTCGCCTCGTCGCATCGTAATAATGTTTTCCTTCTGCATATTGCAAATCAAACACCCGGATAAATTTTGACTCAAATAAGGGCTTGATGTTTTCCTTTGAAAAATCTGGAGTATCCATGTGAAATTTCCTTCTTTCTTTGTACATATAAAAGATAATTGACAGGTAATGATTTTAGTATAACGCAATATGTCAGCCATGTACATTCATAAGTTGCCAAAGCAAAGTAACTCAATTTAGTCAATTTACCTCAATTACCATCGTAGTTACTCGGCGGTTGGAAAAGTTGAAAAAATCATGCCAA
>OHTM01001172.1_pt1 | contig 9543 bp, 7 predicted proteins | sample 1578951 | NCBI WGS metagenome assembly OHTM01 (sample SAMEA3879605, study PRJEB24766) | human gut metagenome | biome: human-associated habitat; feature: feces | place: USA | collected 1985/1987
GGTCACAAAATAATAACCATACAAAGAATAAGGATTATTCGTATGCACGAATGTCTGGCTCGACGAGTCATATTCCCATTTAACCGACCCTTTCCCGTAGAATAACAGGTAATCACTCCCACGCCAAACCGGAGTAGAAGGGACATCATCGATATATTCTTTACTGAAATCCTCATCCAAGGGCCATCCTCCATAGCCATGGACAGAGAATTTGTAGATTCCGGTCTTATCCACCCGGATCTTCACCCATTTCCCTTCCGATAACAGGGAGTTAGAAGCATAACGGCTACCATCCGCCCATGTATATGAGCAAAGTAATAAACCTATAATGAATATATATATTAATCTTCTCATCTCACATAAAAATCCAGAAGCTTCCGCTCGCCAAGATATCCCTCCAGATGATCGTCGATCTTCACGGGACCTACGCCAGCAGGTGTTCCGGTATAAATCAAATCGCCTATTTTCAGCGTAAAGAAGCGACTTACATACGCAATAATCTTATCTACCGAAAACAGCATATTCGAGGTATTGCCTTCCTGTACCTTCGAGCCATTGATATCCAGATGGAATGGAAGCCGGTTTACATCCCCCGCTTGCTCCAGCGGAATAAAGGTCCCGATCACAGCCGAATTATCAAACGCCTTACTAATTTCCCACGGTAGCCCTTGCGCACGCAATTTATTCTGCAAATCCCGTGCCGTGAAATCAATACCGACCGTAACCTCATTATAATAACGATGAGCGAAACGCTCGGCTATATTTTTCCCCAAACGGTCTATCCGTACCACGATCTCCGTCTCATAATGAACTTCCGATGAAAAATCCGGAATAAAAAACGGTTTCCCATCTTTCAACAAAGAGGAGTCCGACTTCATAAAAATAGTAGGCTCTGATAATTCTAACGAATGATGCAGCTCTTTATTGTGAGCGGCATAGTTCATTCCAACGGCGATAATCTTCATATTTTAGTGATTCATTGAGTTCAATCGATTAAACATAACAGCTAAATGCGCATACATAGAAGTGTTCTGGACTACGATATGTTCCGGCACCCGTATACGGAACGGGGTAAAATTCCAAAGAGCCTTGATTCCTCCCTCGATAATCAATTCGGTCACTTCCTGCGCCTTGTCGACAGGGACGGTAATCACTCCGATCGTCGCTCCGTATTCCTTCTGCTTGGCAGGAAAATCATCCATATGAAAAACGGGAATGCCATTGATCATGCTCCCGTCCAAATCCTCACGGACATCAAAGCCCGCCACGATCTCCAAACCATATTGGCTCAGTCCGGTGTCATGCAACAAAGAAGCGCCCAGACTCCCTACCCCAAACAGAAATGCCTTATGCTGGGATGTAAAACCGAGGAAATCCTCCAGTACGTCAACCAACGCGTTAATATCGTATCCCACTCTCGTCTTCCCGGAGATATTCACAAAAGAGAGATCTTTAGCGACCTGACTAGGATCTACATTTATCTCCTTAGCGATCTGGGTAGATGAGATAAACGCTTCCCCTTTCCCTTTCATCAACTTTACGAACGCAAGATACCACGGCAACCTCCTTAACGTAGGTTCCGGCACTTTCCATGCCTGTTTTATATCATCGCTGGCCATTGTCTAATTCTCCTATTCATGTATAACATTCGTGCAAGCCTACAAAAGTACAAAATTAAAAAGATTCACCAAAAAAGCCCCGATCGAGAAACTGTATTTAACTACCACCTTAACAGTGGTCTCACATTCAACAATCACGGCTTCGATACCGGCAAGTATGACGATCCTAGCGTTGTCGGTAATAAAAACTGTCTCTACGATCCTTTTTCCCGTATAAACCTGGGAGGCATTCGAATCTTTTGTATTTTTACGCAAAAGTTTCGAGATATCCAAAACCATAGCACAGATTTAGGTATCATCCACTTTTAACTAAAGTGTTCACACAAAAACTTCAATTATGACAAAGAAAGAAGCTATCAAGATTTTCGAAGAGAAAAAAGTACGTACAGTCTGGGACGATGAAACAGAGGAATGGTTTTTCTCTGTAGTAGACGTTGTCGCTATCCTAACAGATAGTCCTAATCCTAGCAATTACTGGAAGGTGCTGAAACATAGGCTAAGAAAAGAGGGAAATGAGTTGGTTACAAATTGTAACCAACTGAAATTACCTTCTACCGATGGGAAATACTACAAAACCGACGTAGCTACGACAGAACAGCTGTTCCGGCTTATCCAATCCATCCCATCCCCTAAAGCAGAACCTTTCAAGCTATGGATGGCCCAAGTGGCAAAAGAGCGATTGGATGAAATGCAAGACCCCGAGTTAACGATAGATCGAGCCATGAGGGAATATAAAGCTTTAGGGTACTCGGATAACTTGGATTAATCAACGCCTTAAAAGTATCGAGATACGCAAGGACCTAACCGACGAATGGAAACGGCACGGACTACAAGAGGGTATTCACTTCGCTACCCTTACAGATATCATCTATCAAACGTGGGCTGGTAAAACTGCCAAAGAATATAAACAATTCAAAGGACTGAAAAAAGAGAGCCTGCGAGACAATATGACCAATACGGAGCTTGCTCTTAATATGCTTGCCGAAGCAGCTACCACTGAATTGTCCAAAGAAAAGAATCCGCAACATCTCGAAGAACACGAAGTTATCGCCAAACAAGGAGGAAAAGCAGCAGAGGCCGCCCGCAAACAACTTGAAAGCGATTTAGGCCACTCGGTAATCTCTCCCCTCAACGCTAGAACCGGATTGAGACTTAAAGATAAAAACGACAAAGAATAGGCAAAAAGCCCCGATCAAGAAACCGACCGGGGCTTATTCTTTTTCCGCTTTCTTGCCTCACGGAAATACTGACGGAGAGCTTTAATTTTTTACTTTAGTATTAATATCCCCGCATGTTCTACCATCGCAGTGTACTTGAAGAACCTGTCTCCGCACGGGAATTTCAGAATTATAAATATCTTCTTAAAGGAAGAGATGGGGAATCCCCCATCTCTTGACCTATCTATTGTTGTTTAATTATTTAACAACCACCTTAACAGCTTCCTCACCGTCAACCGCTACGGCTACGATACCAGCAGGTACGAAGATTGTAGCGTTATCGGAAGTAAGAATTGTCTCAGCGACTACCTTACCTAAAATGTTAGTGATTACGACAGACTTACCAGCAGCGCCTTGAACAGTTACAGCACCGTTACCGGATACTACGGATACGCCTTCTACAGATACTTCATCATTAGAAGTTACCATGCCATCTTCATCTGTCTTCTGGGCTACGTTGAATACTAAAGCAGCATCACCACCAGTCTTAGATGAGTTAAAGTCTGAATCATAACGAGTCAATACCAAGCAACCATTTTGCATCTTCAACCAAGCCGCATACATAGGAGCGATTGCGTTATTCAATTTTGCGTGAACATTTCCTAACGGAATATTCTTCTCTGCACCTTCCGCATAATCTACAGAAGGAGTTGATGTTTGACTATCTGTGTAAACATTTGACTCAAACATAAACGCATTATCATCACCTTCCTCTGTTACCTTACCAGCATTCTCCGGATTTACATAACGGAAAGACCAAGTAACATTCTTGTGTTGATCACCTTGCAAATTAACAATGTATTGAGTATTGATCTTGGCAGCTTTATAAGCCTTCACGATCTCAGCAGTATCCAAATCAGCCGGTTTCATGTTCTTGAACTCATTAACCAAGATAAACAAGCTATCACCAGCGTGAACGGCTTTCACGAAACCAACGCGAGTATAACCATTTACGATATCCATCCACGGTTGTTTCTGACTATCTTCCATTCTAGCAGAGTCAGCGAAACTTACTAAATATTTACCATAAGCGAAGCCTGCACGACCTTGTTTTGCGTGTTGACAATTCCATTTATCTGTCTTATGAGCGTTGCCCTTCTCGTCAATATAGAAGTGTTTATCATCAGCCTCATCACAAGGAATTGTCTCAATAGCACCTTGATCATCACGAGCTACAGAAATCAAGTATTGAGGTTTAACATTACCTGCGCCACGGTTCAACCATGCGGTATCAATACGCATAGCCAAATTACCCTTCGCATGCTCTTTGCTCCATATACCTAAGTAGTCTACCTCATTATCTTTATCCATGAAGCTATGGTTCATCTCATCCATCAAATACTCCTTACGATACTTCTCTACAAATACCAAGCTATCAGCGGCATCAGTAGCGCTTTCACCAAGAGCGACATTGTTGAAACGACGATATAACGGAGAGTTATCCGGAGCGATAGCGAAAGCGGACGTACGAGTCTCACTTAAGATCTGAGCTTTCAAAGTAGCGTTTCCATCGTAATCAGAAACACCGGCTTTGTCATTATCTCTTTCTACAATCGTATAAACCTTCTTGTTGGAATCCCACTGTGTTGAAAGGATCGCATAATAATGAACACCATCAATACAGTTATTTTCCTTGAAGAAGAACGGCGTAGCTTTTGTATTTCCCTCAGCAGTTGCTCCGAAATACTTACTTACGTTAAACTTATCTTCCTTATTGATAGCCCAATTCAAATCACCCTTCATCGCAGTATATACAGTTCTATAAAGCTGAACTAAGTTCGGAAGACGTTTCTGAATGTCTTTACTCGGAATCACATAGCCATAAGCCTCATCAGCACCAGTCGCACGATTATACTGAACGGTATCAAGTACAAACGCATCTTTACCATCCAATACAGTCAAGACAGAGTCTTTCTCAGACTGAGCGATAAACTTATCTGATGAATACGGATGATAATAGTTGAATGTATACTTGTTCACCAACAAATCATTCTTAGCGATCTTCTTATAACCTAAATATTTATCGCTCTGATATTTTGCTTCAACCTCCTTGATTGTCAATTTATCATTTGCGATAAGCTTAGTAGAACCATCTACAATAACATCTTTAGTTACATAATAATAATCCTTATCTGCCGGAGTATTTAGCTGAATGCTAGCCGCAGAATTAACACCCTTAGTTGCAAATTCACGGTTCCAAATCTGGATTGAAGACACATTATTCTTATCCGCTGGATTAGTCTTCAAAACAACCCATTGGAACGCCGGCATATGATTAACATCCTGCTTGTCGTTCACTGTTACCCATTCGATATCCCCATTCTTATGAATTGGAGAAGCTAAATACTGTCCTTGTTTATTCTTGATGAAATAAACACCATCATCAACGGAAGTCTTGGAAGAACCCTTTTCCTCACATCCGCTAAGACCCAAAGAAATATGAGTGTTCTGGTCCTCCGGATCAACTGTCAAAATACAAGTTTCATCTTTAATCAAGTCTTGCAAAGAGACACGCCAGAACTCATGCTCGTTAACTGGAGTAGCCGTAACGTGCGTATTCCAATACTTGCCATCATTATTCCAAGTAACTTTTTTTACATAGATGTACAAGCTATCGCCACTCGGAGAATAGATGAATTTGAACTGATGTTGAGCACGTAATTCAGAGCTAATAGAACTGTAAGCATCAGCTTTATCCTTTGCTTTCTCTGTCCAACCGTAAGCTAAGAACTTTGTACCTGTCTCATTCGTATAAGCCGTATCAACTTTCAAATAAGCTTCTTTATCCTTTTGCTTGATGAAAAGCCATTTGTTATTATCTTTATCCTCTGCGATAAACTTCTGCTCATTGAACGGATTCTTTAAGCTAGTACCTTTCACGTCCGGAGTGAAAGTCAATTGTACTCCAGCCTTGTTATCTTGAAGAAGACCCAACTTCGTATTTACTTGATCTTCGCTCAATGCGATTTGTGCTGCGCCAACCAAAGCAAAGTTAGTCACATCAGCGGCGTTTGAAGTGGCATCTATTTGATTAGCACCCCACTTGGCAACCTTAACAGCTCCGGTAGTAGGATCCGCTTTCAAACCAACAATTGAGTCCGTTGAGAAATAAGAATACAAAGGTCTCTTTTCTTCCAAATCCTTGTATGAGCGAGAGAATGCCCAACCTGCGATCTCACCACCTAAAACAGGTTTCCAAGCACCATTCGTACCATTCTCAGTCTTCTCATGGCCAGCCATTGTCAAATCCAACATAGTTCCAGACAATTTATTCTGGAAGTCATAAATAGGAGCTTGACCTTGATTATAATTAGAGACAGAAACACACCACAATGTAGCCTCTAAATTATTTTTAGCTTCGCTTGCACTATAAACACGTAGTTCATAATCACCTGTTCCACGATTTAGCTCCATCGCAAGATAAGCAGGAGTAGTGCCATCCATGACCTTCAACTGATAAAGACCAGAATTAGCTCCCTCCTTCAAACCGCCTAAACGCCATTCTTGACCCAATACAGTTTCCGGGTCTACTCGACTTGGTGTAGTCTGTGCATTGACAGACATAACACTTAACAGTGCCATACCTGCCAAAAGAGTAGAAAACTTCTTGTTCATAAATTCAAAATTTAATATTAATAATAGTGTTAATTAAAGTCCATCCCGCCGTTTAGCACCCTTGTTTTTCTCGAAAACGACTAGTCTAAACGATCGTCTAAATCTTGCGTTTTTTGAGCGTCGAAACGGGAGGTTCGTTGAAGGAATCGCTTGTTTCGTGAAGGATAACCTATCCTATTGATAAGAAAGAGAATAAGCGATAAAAAAATCGTCTGGAAGGGTTGCAAGTATCGAAGAAACGCGTACCTTTGCAAATGACTAAAAGAATCGATCGTTTAGACTAGCCGTTTCTATCTATTATATAATGTACGCATGTACATTAATATATGGTATCCATCCATAACCGCATAATAAATACAAAATACAAACATTCACATGCAATCATTGCAAATACTACAAACGTATAATCCAAGGCTTGTCAAGCCATAAGCTTACGAGTTGAGAAGTGATTAGTTATTCACTTGGAGAACTTTATGCTAGCGGCTTAGTCTATTATTTAATGTTATCTTTATACGTGAAAAGAATAAGTCAACCATACCAAATTTGATCTCTTAAAAAGTACAATAAGCCTAATATTTAAAGATTGTTATTTATATTTCTGATAATCAGCGTATAATAAGAATTGATCAAAATGGGAGCCGATTACTATCCATAGTATTTTGCACTACTATTAATACTAATCGTACTTTCTATAAATAGTAAAGCTGACTACCATGAATCTGCTTTTTAAGAAATATACAATAAACAGGATGTGCGATACGAAAATAAACCTTACCTTTGGAGCAGTAATCACCTAAAACCATTTAACTATGGCACAATACGTAGACATCATGACTGATGCTGGATTTAAGGCTGTCTTCCAAGACAAGCAAGTTACCATCAAGTTCCTTAACGCCGCCCTAGCCGGCGAACGACAGATCAAGGACATCACCTACCTCGACAAGGAGATCAAGCCCGAGACCGTCGAGAACCGTACCATCATATTCGACCTGCTCTGCGAGGACGTGTCCGGGGCCAAGTTCATCCTAGAGATGCAGAATTGTCCCCAGCACTATTTCTTTAACAGAGGTTTTTATTATCTTTGTCGCATGGTGGCCCGGCAAGGACAAATCGGCAAGCAATGGCAATATCGGTTGCTACCCATCTACGGAGTCTATTTCTTGAATTTCAAGTTGCCGGAGTTCACAGACTTCCGTACAGATGTTGTCCTCGCTAACGAGAGGACGGGAAAGGTGTTCAATGAGATCAAGATGAAGCAGATCTACATATCGTTCCCGTTATTCAGTTTAAGCAAGGAGGAGTGCAAGAGCTCCTTCGAACGTTGGATTTATACATTGAAGAATATGAACCTATTTGAACAATCTCCCTTCAAGGAGGAACAGGAGACCTTCCTTCGCTTGCTGGACGTGGCGAACGTCAACTCACTCAGCGAAAAAGAACGTGCGATCTACGAGGAAAACCTAAAGAATTATCGGGATTGGTATGCGACCATCGATTACGCACAAACGGAAGGGATTGAAAAAGGAATGCAGAAAGGGATCGAGAAAGGCCGTCAAGAGGAAAAACTCCAGATAGCCCGAAAGATGAAGGAGCAAGGACTTGACTCCGAACTTATCGCCCAATGCTCCGGACTTTCTGTTGAAGACATTGAGCGACTATAACCCGAATCAACCGATTCGATTCAATTCGATCCGGGCCGCTTCCATCCACTATCCGGAGGAAACGGCCCGGATTACTTTCGTACATTCACGATACCTAGAAAGCGTAATTAAAATCCAACGGAATAAAGAAACTGACGATTGTTCCGCTCCCCATCCCCTTCTCCTTGCTTTGGACCGAATAGGTGATCTTCTCTTTATTTCTCCTATTCAACAATAGGATCGTACGGTAAAGGACTTTCGTTCCCATCCCCGTACCGTTCGTATGTCCCGCATTCGTAAACGGACGATACCCGGGTCCATTATCCTCTATACGGATATGGATGCCTTTCCCGTCGCGCTCCACGAAAACGGATAATCGCTTCTCGCCCTCAATCGCACACAAGCCATGTTTCACGGCATTCTCTACGGGAATCTGGATCAGCATGGCCGGGAGATAGATCGCGTCCGTGTCAAGGGAAGGATCAATATTCCATGCCAAATGGAAGTCCGGCCCCAGCGCTTGCGTTTGCAGGTTCAGATACGTACGCACGAACCTCAGCTCCTCCCGCAGCGTAATACTGAGCTTTTCCGAGATCTCCAAGCTACTCCGCAACAACTCCACCAGCCCGGAAAGTTGCGTGCGGCGGAGGCTTCCCTCCTCTTCCGTGCTGATTTCCCGGTTCAAAACGTTGAATATAAAATGAGGGGATACACGGTTGCGGATACTCTCCATCTTCAGCTTCGTCACCTGATCGATATGGCTTAACCACTGGGCATGCCGTTTACGTTTCATAAAGTAATAAGCCATGCCGCTGACGATCGACAAGATCGCAAAAAGCAAGATCCAAACCCAACGGCTCATTTCCAAGTATTCCATCCGGCCGGCCTGTTGTTTAATAATAGCCTCCCGCTTGAGCAAAGTCGTATCTTGCCTATAACGCATATCGATCTCGGCGACACGCATCTGGGTTCGTTCGCTACGAATATTGTTCTCAATGACGCTATTCTTCGTTTGATACTCATAAGCACGCCTAAAATCGCCCGTGGTAGCGAAGTAATTCTGCAAGTTCTTATTACGGATCACTACCATCTTGGGATCTATGCCTACCGTATCCGTGTAACTCCTCAACAATTGATAAGCCAGCCCGGAGTTCCCCTCTTTTAAGGCTAGCGAAGCCTTCAGGGTTGTCAAATGGTACAAGGCCGTCTTATTATTATAGGTATGGAAGTACCTAAACCCTTTTTCCAGATAAAAACGAGCGGAATCCAACTGATCCATACATAGATAGATCTCCCCTAAATTGATCTCGCATACGTTGGTATAGAAATCCATATGAGTAGGACGTACCACCTCACGGGCTTTCAAGAACCAAGGAAGCGCCTCCGCGTATTCTTCCTTGTAATAATAGTAATTTCCCCGGCTATTGCAAAAGGTGAATTTCTCGCTCAAGT
>OHTM01001177.1_pt1 | contig 9514 bp, 7 predicted proteins | sample 1578951 | NCBI WGS metagenome assembly OHTM01 (sample SAMEA3879605, study PRJEB24766) | human gut metagenome | biome: human-associated habitat; feature: feces | place: USA | collected 1985/1987
CTGGTAAACTTGACTTTTGCTGTATAATGGGTATCGTCCTCTTGTTGATATTTGATGTTTGAAAGGATGGTGTTATCTATGGAGTTTCCGATTTTCAGATTACGTGAATAGAAGAATTCCGGTCCTTCATTCAACATCCAGTTACTGTATCCTCGCAGGTAGTAATCACCGGCGGGGAGGGTAGGAGGCAGGGTAAAAGCATTGTGGAAACCTAAAGAGTCTCTACGGATTTTTTTTCGTTCTACGATCGAGTCGGAACGATTGATTAATTCTGTAATGATAAAGTTACTCTGGCTATCATCTTGGTGGGTAATGGCATTTATCAGGTAGCCTTTGAACCAGATTTTCTCTCCGGCACCGTAAAATGGTTTGTCCAGGTGGAGATAAACCTTCTCATGGGGTATTTTCTCTAACAGGCTAAAATTGGCAATAACCGTATCTTGCATACTTTGTGCTGATAGCATTGAAGTTGATAATAACATTCCTGTTATCAGAGCTATTTGACATATTTGTGTCAGTAAGGTAGTTTTGCTTTTCATACGATATATAATGTTAGAGTGTTAACTTTTGTGCATCCAGATAGAAAGTACTTTTCGTTTGACTGCGAGTATATTAATGATTGATACGATAAGGAACAGAAGAATACCCATGCCGATAGCTGCCCATAGTGAACCTGTTTCCAATTGGGGGAATAGCAGGCGGATACTTTCTATGTAATAGCTACGCAGCCAGGTTACTAATCCGATAGATAGCAGTAATACAACGATGTTCAACCCTACTGTGAGTATCTGATAAGGCAATGCTACTCTATTGGGGCTGTATCCTATTAATAAAAGACTTTCCAGCTTGGTCGTATTTTTTTGTAGCAGTAAGAAGATGCTTAACATCAGGATATAGAATGAAAGGATACTGATAAATAGGCCGACTCCCAGCACAATACCTACAATCAGGCGAAGGAAATAGGTCGTCTTGCCTGCATCCAACTTTCCGTCTTCCGTTTCATATCCTTTCTTTTGAAAATAACCGGCAATGGAGGAATCCGCAGGATTGCTGACTTCAATAATCAGTCGTGCCGGTTGTGCTTCCGCATTCGGGGCAAAGTTCTTGTTGGCCCATTCCATAAAAGACTGGGGGACCAAAATGGTGTTCAGTCGATTGGAGAAACCGACGATATTTCCTTTATACTGCTCTACCCGGCCATTTCCGCGCATCATGATGTCCATTTGGATCAGACTCATTAAGCCTTCCGATAGCTTGGGCAGGCTACGGCTTTGGGCAAAGCCGAAGTTATAAAGATTCAGGTAATTGCGGGGAATAATGATAGGAATGGTGTGTGTGGCTTCATCAAAGTGCCATTTATCGAGTTTAATATCAACAAATTCATCGGGAACCGATTCGAAAAACATATCGGTGGAAAGATGAATACCAGCTTCCTGCATACCCAGTCCCGCCGAAACTTTGAATTGGGAGGGGGTAAAAGCTCCGATTGTCTTGGTAAACGATTGTTTCTTCAGGTCGGCGATGTCTTCGGCAGAGAATGTGTTGTTTTTTCCTGCAAAAGAGCCGAGCGTGCTAATCTTCTTTGTGGCTATGATGAAATCTTTCTTCATAAAGCTGTCTCCTTCGGTGAATACCGGAATGATATCTTTATAAAACTGTACACTAAGCAATACAATCATCATACCGAATAGATTGGCTAAAAAGAAACCGGCTAACTGGCCGATACTGATATGTTGGCGGAGAAGTTTCCAGACAAGGGCTGACATTTTATTTATGATTTACAAATTATAATTTACAATAACTCATTACTCGCCACTTATCATAGCTGGAGTATGCGTTGATAAGGCAACTCAATATGTTTTCCTATGGAAGTGGCGATTACTCCGGCTTGTTGCTTTTCAGCTTCGCCAATAATAAGTTCTCCCATGATGCGGCTGTTGTCATCATCCAGATGACTGATAGGTTCATCCAGAAAAAGGAAATCGAAAGGCTGGCAGAGTGCTCGGATAAAGGCAACCCGTTGTTGCTGCCCGAACGAGAGTTTACCGGCCTTTACATTCAGCTTGTCCGAAAGTCCCAGTTTCTCGAAGAAGGCTAGGATTTCTTTCTTCTTTTTGTATCCGGTAAGATTATTTTTCAGTTGTACATTTTCAAGAGCAGTCAGCTCGGTGAAGATACGTAAATCTTGAAAAAGCATACTCAGTGAATGCTTTCTCAGGTCTACCCATTGCTTCACAGAATATGCTTTGATATTAGTCTCATCGAAATTGATAATCCCCTGATAGTCGTTGCGATAGCCATAAATATAGCTGCACAATGAAGATTTTCCGGTGCCGGAAGCCGCTTCTATCAGACACATTTCCCCTTTCCGGAAGATAAGATCCTGATGCCATATATCCGAAGTCACCGAATTACGGTCAGCAAACACTTGGGGAAGTGTTTGCTGTAAATGAATGCTATTCATGCCGTTTGTTTACGAATTACATACCGGTAAATTGTTTGCTGAAGTCAACGATTAATTTGAGCGCATTGACGTCTTTATCTTTCAGGCAAAGGTCGATTTCGCTTGTTTCTCCTTCTGAACTAACGGACAGATAGGAAACTTTTGATAACATCTCAGAACCGGTCCGGAACTTTTCACCACCAAATCCGATCAGCATTTTAACAACGGGAAGTTCAAGTATAGCTTCTGCGTTGATAGCCATGAATACGGTTTTTCCCTTCATTTCCGATGCATACGGAGCGTCTTTGATAGACTTGTCTGCCGCTTTTTCTATATTTTTGTAGAGTAACTCGTCATTGGTGGCATACATTTGTTTGTCTTTGATACCAAAGAATACGTTCATTCCTTTACTCTTATAGACATATTCGTTTTTGCCCAGTTCCAGAATATCTTCTCCTTTTTTCAGTCCCAATGCCTGCTTGTTCTTATAAAGGGCTTCGAGTGCATTGCCGTTTTTTACGTCTGCATACACTATAAAGGTAGGAGCGCTGTTCATGGTTACGTTGATTAACCCTGCGGAGATATCACCGTTGAAGGAACTGAACAATTCTTTAACTTCATCTGCTTTGGAGATAGATACTGTGTTACGGAATTCCTTATTTTCACTTAGGAGATTATAAAGACCTTCTCCTTTTACACCCAGATTGACAAACATCAGGGTAGAAGCCGGGAAGTATTTTACGAACGTATTGTTTGCTTTTCCAAATGCTTCCAACTGTTTTTTCATCAAAGCTTTTACAGCCTCGTTCTCCGTGTAATTTTCTGTTTTCAAGGCAATTCTTCCTTTTTCAAAGTTTAATCCGGCTATTATGGTTATGTCTTCTGCTTTCACTTCAGCGGGAAGTCCCATACTGACTTGCTCTTGATAAGGTGCAGGAATAGCTGCCATGGAAGCGAAGAAATTGATGTCACTTTTTTGTTTTTCCATTTTCTGGAAAGCGCCGGATTTCGCAATGCTGTTATCTGCGGTTTGCTTCAACAGATTGGTGATGCCTTCTTTGGCTTTCTCTATTTGAGATGTTCCTTTTACGGAAATGAGCATTACGGTAGAATTGTTGAAAGCGACTAAACCTCCGTTCATGGTTGTAAAGCTATATCCAGCTACTTCGTTGATTGGTTGGCAGATTTGCTCTTTTACCATTATTTCCAAGGAAGCGTGCAGGTCATCTTCGCTTTTGATTTTCGCAACTGCGGTAGAGTATGGAAAAGAGGGCGAAGTAAATACGTAGACAGGAGCTTCTACGTCAATTCCCGATTCACTGGGGTTATTCATCACTTTTTCTAATTGTTGGAAAGTGGCAGCGTTCATTCCACTTTTTAGTGCTTCCAATACTTTTTGCTTGGCAGCTTCATTCTCTTTATCATTCAATCCGGCCTTACTAGCCAAGGATTTTAGATTTATAGAGGTAACAACCGTAGCATCAGCCGGTATTATATTGGTATATTCCACTGTTTTGGAACATGCTGCCAGGAAAACAATCAGTACTGCAAGTACCGAGAGTCGTGAAATCATTTTCTTTGCCATACTCATATTTTTTAATGGTGTATAAATTTCAAATTAACTGTTCTTTTATTGTTGATTTAGCAGATTCAACGTGTGGCAAGCCACCAATGCCGCTGTTTCTGTCCGAAGTCGTGATTTACCCAGGCTGATCGGCGTGAATCCCCGTTCAATAGCTTTTTCTACTTCGCCCTCACTGAAATCTCCTTCCGGGCCGATCAGCACCAAGGCGTCTTCTCCGGCTTTTAGTACGTCCTTCAGCAGAGGTTTCTCACCTTCGTAGCAGTGAGCGATAAACTTCTGTCCCTTAAACTCCTGATTGATGAATTTATTGAAATCTGTCATCTCATTCAGTTTCGGCAGACGGGCTTTGAGTGATTGTTTGATTGCCGAGATAAGAATCTTTTCGATCCGTTCGTTCTTGATAACTTTACGTTCCGAGAACCGGCAGTTGAGAAATGTCAGTTCGTCGAATCCTATTTCAGTGGCTTTCTCGGCAAACCATTCATTACGGTCCATATTTTTAGTTGGTGCCATGGCGATGTGCAGGTGGCACGGCCATAGTGGTTTTTGGAAAATTGTCTCTTTGATAGCTACCAGACAACGTTTGTTGGTTGCTACCGTAATTTCTGCCTTGTAGAAACTACCCTTTCCATCGGTAAGGGTGATTTCGTCTCCGATACTTAACCGCAAGACACGGGTACAGTGCTGTGCTTCTTCTTCCGGAAGCTCATTGGTTTTCTGTATATCGGGAGTATAAAAAACGTGCATATAGTAATTATTGATTTTTATTTCTTTGATTGATCTGGTCGCGTATTTTAGCGGCCAATTCATAGTTCTCGTCTTTAATAGCCTGCTCCAATGCTTGTTCAAGTGTTTTGGAAGTGGCACTGCGCGACGACGATTCATGTTCTTCTTCCATAGATTCCTTGTCACCAACTGTTTCTTCAGAACGGTTCCTTTCTTCATCCGGTATGCGCAGGCATTCCCGGTCGAGGATAGATTCATAAATCAGAATCGGGCAGTCGGCACGTACCGCCAATGCAATGGCGTCCGATGTACGTGCGTCAATACGTATAATATCTTCGTCTCTTTTCAGGTAAACATAAGAGTAGAAAATACCGTCTTTAGCTTTGTAAATCAGCACACGTATCAGGCTTACCCCCAATACGGTAAGGCTTGTGGTGAATAAATCGTGTGTTAACGGACGTGGAGTTTTAATTCCTTTCAGATACAACGCGGTAGCCTGGGCTTCGGCGGGACCGATGATGATAGGCAGTTGCCGTTCACCGTCCACTTCACCCAATAGCATTGCGAATGCACCTACCTGCGCTTGGCTATTTGTGATATTTAAAACTTGTAATTCTACCTTTTTATCCATTGTTTTTTACTTAATTTGTTTTACTCTCCCGTCGGTGCTTATACTTGAATACCAAGGCAAACAGAATTCCGATAACCAACGCATACGCAGCAAAAATCAGCCAGATATCCGTCCATTCCCGACTCACCAATTTGCCGTCGGCATATACCGAGAAAGCATCTACCACAGCTCCGCTGGCATATCCTCCGATGATAGCTCCCAGACCGTTAGTCATCATAAAGAACAACCCTTGAGCACTGGCACGAATGGAGGAATTAGTCTCTTGTTCAACAAACAAGGAACCGGAAATGTTGAAGAAATCAAACGCCATGCCATAAACAATCATGGAAAGAATCAACATCCACAATCCGCCTCCCGGATCTCCGAAGCCGAACAAACCGAACCGGAATACCCATGCAAACATACTGATTAACATCACTTGCTTGATGCCGAAATGCTTCAGGAAAAACGGTATAGCAAGAATAAACAGTGTCTCGGACATCTGTGATATGGATAGCAGGATAACCGAATGTTTCACCCCGAAAGAATCTGCAAACTCCGGAATACCGGCAAAACTGCCTAGAAACAGGTCACCGTATGTATTGGTTATCTGTAAAGCCGCCCCCAAAAGCATGGAGAAAAGGAAGAAAATTGCCATTTTCTTTCTTTTAAATAACACCAATGCATCCAGCCCGAAAGCCGAAAGCAGTGATTTGTTTTCTGTTTTGGCGGGTTTACAAGCCGGAAGGGTGAAAGAATAAACTCCCAGTAACAGTGCGGATATGGCGCCGACATAAAGTTGGGCGCTTGAGTTTTTGAATCCGGTAAGGTCTACCGCCCACATGGCACAGATAAAACCGATCGTTCCCCATACGCGGATAGGGGGGAAATCTTTGATTAAATCACATTTATATTGCTCCAATGCATTGTATGAAACGGTATTGGCTAATGACAAAGTAGGCATATATACCAATAGATTGAGTAACATGGCCCAATACATCTGGTCGTATCCCGTAGCGGTGGAAGCGTAGAAAAGACAGGCTGCACCTACAATGTGGCAAAGTCCGTATAAACGCTCTGCATTAAACCATTTATCGGCAATGATACCGATAATGCCGGGCATCACCAAAGAGGCAATTCCCATAGTGGCGAAAATGGCTCCGATTTGTCCTCCTTCGAAATGGAGTTCTCTGCCCATATAGCCACCTAGTGAAATTAACCATGACCCCCAGACAAAAAATTGCAGGAAGTTCATAATAATCAAACGAACTTTTATGCTCATGACTTTTTAAATTTGTGTTTCTCTTTTGCTAATAATAGATGCAAATATAATATTTTCGTTGATTGGGTGAGCAAGTTAATTGATAAAAAGGCGATAAAAAAGGCATAAATGCAAAGAAGGAAGAGTATCTATGATAAAAAATAAGAATGGAAAGGGTATATAAAAAAAGAAGGCTATCTATCCCAGACAGCCAATCTTTGTTAACCTTAAATCTAATACCATGAAAAACACAGTGCAAAGATAAGTGGTTTATGTTATACAACATAATGTTTCATCGAAAAACTGCATGTTGTTAACTCTAATTAACTTTGAATACTCCTTTTTTCTGTTACTGCCTCCTGATTTCCTCTTATAATATTCTTTTTTATCCTTCGAGTAGAAATCTGGTTCCGACATCTTGCCGGACTTATTCTACGTAGAGTACAAGTCCTTTCAGATATTCGCCTTCCGGATGATAGATATTCACTGGATGATCGGCAGGTTGGGTGAGCTGGTGCAAGATACGCACGCTGCGTCCCGACATGGCGGCTGCGGTGAATACTGCTGTGCGGAAATTATCTTTGGTTACTACCTGTGAGCAGGAGAAAGTAAACAAGATACCACCCGGCTTGATTTTCTCGAATGCTTTGGCGTTCAGTTTCCGATAACCCTGCAATGCGTTCCGCAACGCATCCTTGTGTTTGGCAAATGCGGGTGGGTCGAGGATAATCAGGTCGTACTGGTCGCCCATACGGTCGAGGTATTTGAAGGCGTCTTCAGCGAATGCTTCATGGCGGGGATCACCAGGGAAGTTCAGTTCCACATTCTTGTTGGTCAGGTCGATTGCTTTCGCAGAGCTGTCTACCGAGTGGACGAGCTTTGCACCTCCGCGCATGGCGTAGAAAGAAAAGCCTCCGGTGTAGCAGAACATATTCAGTACCGAGCGATCTTTGGCATACCGTTCCAATAACGAGCGGTTTTCGCGTTGGTCTACAAAGAATCCCGTTTTCTGGCCTTTCAGCCAGTCTACATGAAACTTCAGACCGTACTCTTGTGCAATATTATCATTGCTTCCTCCTTTCAGAAAACCATTTTCGGGGAAAAGGTCGGCTTTGAAGGGGAGCGTTGTTTCTGATTTATAATAGATATTTTCAATCTTGTCACCCATGACTTCGGACAAAGCCTCGGCGATCACCATGCGGTCTACGTGCATTCCTGCCGAGTGAGCTTGCATGACGGCAGTTTTGGCATAAATATCAATCACCAGTCCGGGGAGATTGTCACCTTCACCGTGTACGAGACGATAGGTGTCGTTGACCGGATTGATAGCGATTCCAATGGCACAACGCATGTCGTATGCAATTTCCAGTTTGCGTTTCCAGAAATCATGGTTGATCGGTTCTTGCCGGAAAGAAAGCACACGTACGGCGATACTTCCGATCTGGAAGTGTCCTTCGGCGATAAATTCTTTCTTGGAGGTGTATACTTCTACAACTTCACCTTCTTCGGGTTCTCCGTCGAAACGGGAGATAGCACCGGAGAAAATCCAGGGGTGAAATCTTTTCAGCGACTCTTCTTTACCGGGTTTGAGGTATACTTTATGCATAGTGTTTTATTTATCTGATTCTATTAAATGTTCTTCTTTCTTTTCTTCGGGAGCTATTTCATAATTACCTGTCCGCTTTAGTTCTTGCAGCAGGTTGTAGATGTTGAGGCATGCCCAGGCGTCGGTGGCGGCGTATTGTTTTTGTCCATCACTCAACACATCCGCTTCCCAATTGGACAGTCGTTGCGATTTGGAAATTTTTTCCTTAAATAAAATGGCATAAATCTTTTGGAGGCTTTTGTCCTGTATGCCGAACTGACGTACATAGTCCTGCAATTCGATACAACTCTGTTGGTTGAAAGGAGCACGTTTATGCAACATCATAAAGTCGTCTTTCAGCGAAAGCCCCACCTTAATAATTCCCGGGTTCTCAAGCAAGTCAACCAATGGCTGTGTAAGTCCCGTCATATTGAGCCGGAACAGAAAACAACATTCTTCGGAAGAAATCTGGAGAAGCGCTACTTTGTGTGATTGCCCTTTTGTGAAAGAGGGCCGCGTTTCGCTGTCGATACCCAATATCGGCTGCGACAACAGGTAGGCTACCGCCTTTTCCGTTTCCGATTCCGATTGGATAACATGGATTCTTCCCGGAAAAACTACTTTCGGGAGTTCCTTTAATTCGTCTTTATCAATGGTTCTTCTTACAATCATTTTTATTTTTCATCATCGTGACAATGGCAACTGCCTTCGTGACAGTGACATTCGTCGTCATGGCAATGACAACCGCCTTCTTCACAACAACTGTCGTCTTCGCTTGGTTCGTAAAATCCTTCTTCGTTGTTTTCTTCCTCTTCTTCGTTGTCCTGCAGATTATACTTCACGTCGTGGAGGGCGCGCAGTGTATTAACCAGCTTTTGTCCCCACAACATTCCGAAGTTTTCCTGACAAATGGCCAGCGAATCGTTCATCGTTTCGTTCAATCCCAGTTGGAAAACAAAAATAAAGTCTTTGATATCTTGATAAATATCAGCCAAATCTTCAGATATGGACTTCTTGATAGGCTGGTCGCTGTATACCATATCCTGCACAAATACGTCCAGATAATCATCCTTGTCTCCCATTAATCCTGCAAGGTTGATACGAAGAATTTCATAAACTTCTTCAGTCACATACGTCTCGGGCGCCTCATCCCCGATCGTCTCACACTTCGGCAGCATGGAGGCTTTGAGATAGAGTAAAGGCAGTATTTTCAATGATGTATCAACGAAAGTGCTGCGCTTCATGCTTTCGGCACGTTCGAGGAATGCACAAAATTCGGCGGCTACCGTTACGAACTCAATTAC
>OHTM01001184.1_pt1 | contig 9473 bp, 7 predicted proteins | sample 1578951 | NCBI WGS metagenome assembly OHTM01 (sample SAMEA3879605, study PRJEB24766) | human gut metagenome | biome: human-associated habitat; feature: feces | place: USA | collected 1985/1987
TTTAAGGTACCGCTGGTGATTTCTTCCAGTCCGGCTACCATACGAAGTGTAGTAGATTTACCACATCCGGAAGGTCCTACGAAAATGATGAATTCTTTGTCTTCAATCTCAAGGTTAAAATCTTTAACGGCTTCAAAACCGTTTGGATATGTCTTATTAATGTGCTGTAAAGATAAACTTGCCATTATTTTTCCCTCCAAAATATTATGTAAGTTTTTTGCTCTTGTTTTGAACTGTTATCAGTATACTGAATTTGCAGTCAGGAATAAAGAGAAGAACCATACAAAGATTTCGGAGGTTTCTTGACAGATTGACGAAAAGCCGGGGAAGCTTTGTCAAATTGTCAAATACGGCGCTCGTTTATGAACATACCCTGCAGAGGTTTTGCGTTAAACTGATACTGGAACCATTTACATTTACACAGGAACAGGTAGTAAATATTGAGTCCACAATCATGAAGCGTTTCGTAGTTGCCCTGTCCTTTGGCAATGATCAGATCAGCAGATTCAAGTGCCTCACGGGCTTCGCTGCTGATATGGGGAAGCCAGGTGCCGCCGACTTCGTTTCCATTTCCGATTACGGTGGTCAGTTCGGTAAGCCCTATATCCTGTGCATCTTCCATTGTCGCATCATTGATTACAGGAAAACCTCTGACGATCACGGTGATATCTAGTTCCGGACAGAGTTCTTTAAGAAGTATGATAACCAGTTTGTCAAGAACGATTTCTCCGCAGTTATCAGTCAGATAGACAAGGCGGGAGGCAGCGCTTAAGTCCTTTCGAAAATGCAGGTATTCCTGCGCATTAAGAGGTTCTTTGTTGTCTTCTTTGAGAAGAGACAGAACTGTATCGGAATTTACATTTGACAGAGCTGCAAAATCAATATAGTTGCCAATACGGGCATAAAGAAGTGCAGTTTCCAGCGGATCTTCAGAATTCCGGATGGTCTCTTCAAGAGAAGCTTCCATATCCAGCATAAGCTGATTGTATTCTTTTTTGACAGAAGTGTAGTCTTCCACAGGCTGTTCCCAGAAATCACGGAACATTTTTTTTAATTCGACAGAAACGCTGGGGGCACAGTCTTCTTCTGCAATATTTGCCATACGGTCCATGACTTTCTTCATATATTCTACCTTTTTGTCCATGTCCTGAAAGGGACGGATATTCTGTTCCTGTTTGCCGACAGCACAGCACATACAGAATGGATTGAATTTCATGCTGTTACCTCCTAAAATTATGATTTGATACAGGTAGTTTCTATTATAAAGCTTTTGTCGAAACATGGCAAGATTGACGGAGAATGACAGATATGTTTAACCTGAATGAGGCGCGATGGTACAGGGCACTTATGCGAATGTGCGTCATCATATAGAGGTATTCACCTGCGAGATGGCACTGGATGATATAGATCAATAGAGGCAACGGTTTACCAGGGATATTACGAGAAGATTAGGCATTGATTTTCTGCAATATCGTTTCCAGTAAATCTCCCTGGAGATAAAAGGTTGTCTCAAAATGAAGATACGATAAGGATACCTTATCCCACAACAATAAGATTTTTGCAGGGAATTCCTCATCAGCGTCCCAGAACTGGAACAGGACAGAGAAATCTCCCATAACAGGCATTTCAAAAGTCAGATCAGCCCCGGCCAGTTGTTTCTGTAATTTCCCTCCCAGACAGAGGCAGGCCTGGCTGACGGCATTTACTTTGCCGGAGAATGCTGCTTCATATTTAGGGGTAAACACATCTCCGGACGGACTGCTGCCGGTGGGAATAAATCTGGTTACAGGCTGCCACTGTCCTGTAAGTGGAGGCAGCGTTTTATCTTCTGAGTAGCAGAGCAGGTCGTAGATCGTCATAACAATTGTATATTCTTTGCAGATTTTCCAGATGCCTTCGGCCATATATTCGATGGAACCATCTGAGCGGCTGATCCGATATTCTGTTCCGATATAATTCAGGTACAGGTATGCGTGGTCATTTTTTAATTTATATTTCTTTATCAGCATATCCTGATCATATTTCAAAAACAAATCTCTTCCGATATATATCTGTTTTTCGTAATTGTCTGTAAGATTTTTTTCCATATAAGTACCCCTTTGTCTGAGTAATATTATTTTTGAAATTTTTATGGTAAATGGCGGGCTGTAATTCCTTTCAGAAAATTATAACAAATTATGAATGCCTTCACAATCTTCTATTTTCTGCATACTCTAACAGAAGAAGTCTGTAAAGGAGAATCTGCATGAAAAATAAAAAATGGATCTCACTGGCGGCAGCAGTTGTTCTGGCGGTGACTGCACTGCCAATGGGAGTATTTGCTGCGAAGAAAGACAGCACAGAAGAGAAGCTTACAAAGGTTACACTGAATGAAGTCGCACATTCAATCTTTTACGCACCGCAGTATGTGGCAATCGAAGAGGGATATTTTTCGGAAGAAGGTCTGGATCTGACATTGATAACTGGATTCGGTGCGGATAAAGTTCTGACTGCTCTGATTTCCGGTGAGGCAGATATCGGATTTATGGGAGCAGAAGCATCTATCTATGCCTATCAGGAAGGAGCTACTGATCCTGTTGTGAATTTTGCGCAGCTTACCCAGCGAGCCGGAAATTTCCTTGTGGCAAGAGAAGAAATGCCGGATTTTAAATGGGAAGATCTGAAGGGCAGGAAAGTTCTTGGCGGCCGCAAAGGTGGCATGCCGGAAATGGTATTTGAGTATATCCTGAAAAAGAATGGTCTTGACCCTGAGAAAGATCTGTCTATTGACCAGAGCATTGACTTCGGCGCTACTGCTGCTGCCTTTACCGGAGATGATTCAGCCGATTTCACCGTAGAATTTGAGCCGTCTGCTACTGCTCTTGAAAAGCAAGGTGCCGGGTATGTTGTGGCATCCCTGGGCGTTGACTCCGGCTACGTACCATACACCTCCTACAGTGCCAGAACCAGCTATATGGAAAAAAATCCTGATATCATGCAAAAATTTACTGATGCTCTGCAAAAAGGTATGGATTTTGTCCAGAGCCACACTCCTGAAGAAATTGCAGAAATCATCGAGCCTCAGTTCCCTGAAACAGATCTGGATACCATCACAGCCATCGTAAAACGTTATTACGATCAGGATACCTGGAAAGAAAATCTGGTGTTCGGGCAGGATGGATTTGAACTGCTGCAGGATATCCTGGAAGACGCAGGAGAACTGAAGGAACGTACACCGTATGCAGAACTGGTCAACACAGAATTTGCGCAAAATGCTTCCTGATGATTTGCTTTCTCTGATCCACCTGTAATTTTAGCCCGATATCCGTATTCTCCCATCCGTTCCTTCATATTGTCAGAGATTTTTGACTTGATTCAGTCAAACCATAATCTTGTATACACTTTGTGTAACAGGTGGTAAAAAGAACTATGTTTACCAGGACTGCTATAGTTCCAATTTTGAAAAACGCAGACAGAATTTCGTCATTTTGTCCTGCGTTTTTCTCATGCCTTTTGACAGTTTGACGGAATCCCCGAATACTGATTCCGGCTTTTCGTCAGAATGACAAGAAACGAAAAAAATCTTTGTACGATTCTTCCCTAGCCATCCCCCCTCCTTTTCGCTATACTGTCTACAGATGAAAAAAACGAGTAATCAATCAGCAAAAACAATATGAAATAATTTTGGAGGAATAATAATCATGGCAAGCTTATCATTACAGCACATTAACAAAACTTACCCAAATGGTTTCCAGGCAGTTAAAGATTTCAATCTGGAGATCGAAGATAAAGAATTCATCATTTTCGTAGGACCTTCAGGATGTGGTAAATCTACTACACTTCGTATGATTGCCGGTCTGGAAGAAATTTCCGGCGGTACATTAAAGATTGGTGACAAAGTTATGAACGATGTAGAGCCAAAAGACCGTGATATCGCAATGGTATTCCAGAACTACGCTCTGTATCCTCATATGACCGTATATGATAACATGGCATTCGGACTGAAGCTTCGTAAAGTTCCGAAAGATCAGATTGATAAAGCAGTTCGTGAAGCTGCAAGAATCCTTGACCTTGAGAAACTTCTTGATCGTAAACCGAAAGCTCTTTCCGGTGGACAGAGACAGCGTGTTGCTATGGGACGTGCTATCGTTCGTAATCCTAAGGTATTCCTTATGGATGAGCCACTTTCCAACCTGGATGCAAAACTTCGTGTACAGATGCGTATCGAGATTTCCAAACTTCATCAGAGACTGGAAACTACTATCATCTATGTAACACATGACCAGACAGAGGCTTTGACACTGGGTACTCGTATCGTTGTTATGAAAGATGGTGTTGTGCAGCAGGTTGATTCTCCACTTGATTTGTATATGAGACCAAACAACTTGTTTGTTGCCGGATTTATCGGTTCTCCTCAGATGAACTTCATCGATGCAAAAGTAGTTGTATCCGGTTCTGAAGTACGTTTGATGTTTGGTTCTAACTCCATTAAACTTCCGGAGAATAAAGCTAAGAAGTTGATTGATAATGGATATGAAGATAAGACAGTTACCTTTGGTATTCGTCCAGAGGATATTAAAGATGAAGAGATGTTCATCAGCAACTCTCCGGATACTACACTGGAAGCTACTGTTAAAGTATACGAGATGCTTGGGGCAGAAGTATTCTTGTACTTCACAGTTGAGACATTTGACATTACTGTACGTGTAAACCCTCGTACAACAGCTCGTCCTGGTGATACAATTAAGATTGCTTTGGATGGTTCTAAGATTCACTTGTTTGATAAAGAAACACAGGAAACAATTACAAACTAGTCTTAGCACGAAACATGTTTTTGCTGGGTGTCTTCTTAAGGAGGCACCCTTTTTGTGGCGTTACGACTAAAAAAGGAGGTTATATGAGTGAGTAACGAAAGTAAGAGTGTGGCAGTGCCGGAAGAGAACAAAATGGGTGTCATGCCGGTCGGCAGGCTGTTATTTAGCATGTCGCTCCCAATGATGTTATCCATGCTGGTTCAGGCACTTTATAATATTGTAGATAGTATTTTTGTGGCGAAGTTATCGGAGGATGCTTTGTCCGCGGTTTCCCTTGCCTTTCCTCTTCAGACGCTGATTTTTGCGGTTGGCGGCGGTACCTGTGTAGGTGTGAATGCTCTTTTGTCAAGGGCGTTGGGAGAAAAGGATTTTAAGAAGGCGAATGATGTTGCGATGAATGGTGCTTTTTTGACAGTCCTCAGCTATGTTGTATTTTTAATCCTTGGTCTTACGGTAGTAAAACCATTTTATGTAGGACAGTTAAATGGGACAAGTTCTCCGATTTATGGAATGGGCGTTGACTATTTGAGTACAGTCATGATATTTTCCATTGGTGTTTTTTGTCAGATGTATTTTGAGCGACTGTTGACTTCGGCGGGGAAAACTGTGTATACAATGCTCTCCCAGCTTACCGGTGCGGTTATCAATATTATTTTAGATCCGATTTTGATTTTTGGGCTGCTTGGTGCACCGGCAATGGGCGTTACCGGTGCGGCTGTGGCAACCGTAATCGGACAGTGTGGAGCGGCGATTCTTTCTGCTGTATTTAATGTGAAATTTAATCATGAGGTGGATTTGAAAATCAAAGGGTTCCGTCCGAGTGCTAAAATTATCGGATCAATTTATGCGATTGGAATTCCATCCATTATTATGCAGTCAATTGGTTCTGTTATGACTTATTGCATGAATCGGATTTTGATTGGATTTTCTTCGACGGCAACAGCAGTATTTGGTGTTTATTTTAAATTGCAGAGTTTCTTCTTTATGCCATTGTTTGGATTGAATAATGGAATTACACCGATTATTGCCTATAACTACGGAGCACAGAAAAAGCACAGAATGATAAAAACGATTAAAATGAGTCTGGTTGTATCGTTCTGTTTGATGTTTATTGGTTTCTTGGGATTTGAACTGATTCCAGATAAATTACTGGGATTGTTTGAGGCTTCGACAGCGATGCTTACAATTGGAGTTCCGGCACTTCGTATTATTGGAATCCACTTTTTGATTGCTTGGTTCTGCATTATTGCAGGTACGGTATTCCAGTCTTTGGGAAAGGCTGTTTACAGCATGGTGGTTTCGGTTATGCGTCAGCTTGTCGTACTGATTCCGGCTGCATATCTTCTGGCTCATATTGGCGGCTTGCATGTCACTTGGTGGTCATTCCCGATTGCGGAGAGTATGTCACTTGCGGTATCAACGATATTTCTTATGAGGATTTACAAAAAAATCATCAAACCGCTGCCGGATAAGGAATAAAAATAATATAAAAATTTTTTTTTGCAACTTTTCCTCCTTTTGAATCGTCTTATATATAAAGACAATACAAAAGGAGGTTTTATTATGATGAGAAACAAAAGAATACTGGGTGGAGCGTTACTGTTGTCTATGTCATTGCTTGGCGGCGGTTTAAATATGGGATTTTCAAATAACGGACAGCCTGCTATTGTGAAAGCGGCTGACACAAAAAGCCAAAGCGCACTGGCGGGATGGAACACCGGCAAAGAGGTAACCTATAAAGGTTCGGAAGCTACATATCATGCGTATTTATCCGAAGATGGGAAAAATGCATGGATTTATCTTGTAGAAACAACAAACAAGACAAAATCCTTAAAGTTTCCGGATGCGGTAGAAGGAGCTTCGGTGACAAGAGTGGGTTATGACACGGCACTTCGCAAATTGGAAGATGCAGATGAATTTAACCAGAACATTTCCGGTGTGACCGTTGAGTATGCACATGGTGTTGACGGCTGGAGCGAAAAGACGATAAATGTTGAATCCGTTGTTCTGCCAAAGAACTTGACGATATTAGAGTCAACAGCGCTTAGCGGACTTCGTAAAGTTAAGAGTATTACAATTCCGGATGGTGTGCAGAAAATTAGTGCAGAAACATTTTATGGCTGTAAGAGTCTTAAGGAAGTGAAATTGCCAAAATCACTTGCTTCCTTTGACAATTACACATCCTTTTCCGCCTGTCCGAAACTTTCCAAAGTCACACTTTCGAAGGAAAATAAAAGCTTTAAAATGCAGAAAGGCCTGTTATTAAATAAGAAGGGGACAAAGCTTATCTGGGCAGTGCCGGCGAAAAATAAAATTACAGTTCCTGATAGTGTTACTTCGATTGCGGATAATGCACTCAAAGCAGGAAAAGCAACAAGTGTTTATCTTGGCAAGAAGGTGAAAATGATTGGCAAAGATGCTATTGCCGGAAAGAAGATAACAAAGGTAAGTATTGCCAAGAAAAATAAAAGTATTGCCAAACAGGGGCAGTGTGTTTATGAGAAAAAGAGTGGCAAATTATTAATTGCCATTGCGAAAAAGAATGTAGTAAAAATAGGAAATAAGGTAAAACTGATAAGTGAAGATGCCTCTCTTTGCGGCAGCCGTCAGTTAAAAAAACTGGATATCGGGGCAAGTGTAAAAACGCTGCAGGGAGCATGGGGTGAATTTTACCGCGCCGGTTATGTGACAACAAAAGTGTATTTCCGCTCCAAAAATCCGCCGAAACTGACACAGAATAATGATAAAAATTATTGTTATCTTCCGATTTTCAGAGATGTGTATGTACCGAAAGCATCCCTGAAAAAGTACAAAAAATGGTATAAGAAAAATGATGCCCTTCAATTTGCGAGGATTAAGACCTTTTGACAATAACCCGAATAAATGGTACAATGAGGAGAAATGAGGTGTGGTGAACGAAAAGTACAAAAGGAGTAGTTAAGGAGGGGCATAAATGATATCAAACCAGATTTTGCAAAATACAATTGATGGTGTAAAAGGAATTACAAAAATAGACCTTAGTGTAGTAGATGCCGATGGAAATGTATTAGCAGAGACGGCAGGTGACAGTGAAGATTACTGTGCGACCGTTAAGATATTTGCAGATTCGCCGGCAGACAGTCAGGCGATTTTGGGATACCAGTTTTTTAAGGTTTATGATGAGAGCCAGTTAGAATACATTGTCGTGGCAAAGGGAGAGGCCGAGGATGTATATATGATTGGAAAGATTGTTGTATTCCAGATTCAGAACTTATTAGTTGCCTATAAAGAACGTTATGACAAAGATAACTTTATTAAGAATCTTTTGCTTGATAACCTCCTTTTGGTTGATATTTTTAACCGTGCGAAGAAACTTCATATCGAGATGAACGCACGCCGAGTTGTTTATATTGTAGAGACAAGTAAGGAAAAAGATAATGGTGCCTTAGAGACTGTACGCAGCATGTTTGCCGGTGGCAACAAGGATTTCATCACGGCAGTGGATGAGAAAAACATCATTATCGTAAAAGAAATTAAGGACAAAGATACTTACGAGGATTTGGAGAAAACCGCACAGGTTATCGTAGATATGTTAAATACTGAGGCAATGGCACGTGTACGTGTGGCGTTTGGAACGATTATCAAGGATATCAAGGAAGTTTCAAGATCCTATAAAGAAGCGAAGATGGCACTGGATGTTGGAAAGATCTTTTACAGTGACAAAAAGGTAATGGCGTATAGTAATCTGGGAATTGGACGGCTGATTTACCAGCTTCCGCTGCCACTTTGCAAAATGTTTATTAAAGAAATTTTCGATGACAACACACCGGATAATTTCGACGAAGAAACCTTGACGACAATTAACAAGTTCTTTGAAAATAACTTAAATGTTTCGGAGACATCGAGACAGCTTTACATCCATCGAAATACGCTTGTTTATCGTTTGGATAAATTGCAAAAGAGCACCGGACTTGATTTGCGTGTGTTTGAGGATGCGATTACATTCCGCATTGCGTTGATGGTTGTGAAGTATATGAACTATTTGGAGACCATTGAGTATTAATTGACGAGAGAGGTTTTGTATCATGGAAACAAAGAAAAAGGTGATACCTATTATTGCAATGGATCATGTCAGTAAGCAGTATTCTACAGGTGTGGAAGCACTAAGTGATGTATCCATTTGCATTCATAAAGGCGAATTTGTATTCGTAGTTGGTAAAAGTGGATCTGGCAAGTCCACTTTTATTAAATTGCTTTTAAAAGAGTTAAATCCGACCGAAGGCCGTATATTTGTCGGTGGCAGACAGGTGACAAATTTGAAGCGCAAACAGGTTTCGTTATACCGGAGAAAGATTGGTGTGGTATTTCAGGATTTTCGTCTATTAAAGAATAAGACGGTATTTGAAAATGTTGCCTTTGCACAGGAAATCATCGGCATGACCAAAAGGGATATTGCAAGAAATGTTCCAATTATGTTAGAGATGGTTGGGTTAAAAGGGAAAGAGAAGATGTATCCGCACGAATTATCCGGCGGAGAGCAGCAGCGTGTAGCGATTGCAAGAGCACTGATTAACCAGCCGACCATTTTGCTGGCGGACGAGCCGACGGGAAATCTTGACCCCAAGACAGCATGGGATATTATGATGTTGTTGGAGGAAGTAAACAAAATGGGGACAACAGTTGTTGTTGTAACAAACTTGA
>OHTM01001209.1_pt1 | contig 9298 bp, 8 predicted proteins | sample 1578951 | NCBI WGS metagenome assembly OHTM01 (sample SAMEA3879605, study PRJEB24766) | human gut metagenome | biome: human-associated habitat; feature: feces | place: USA | collected 1985/1987
TCAAAAAAGGAAAGACAAAAAGGAGCTGCCACATTAATAAGAACTTAATGTGGTATGCTCCTTTTGACATTGGTTCACTGGTAATATCCTGCGAAGCGTGTTGTTGTGAACAGTAATTTTTGACTTGAATGTACACTTGATTTCCTGCTGCGTTTAAGCCTGGATTTCTGAAAGTCTGTCCAGTCCGGCTTTGGTATGGCGGATAAAAATATCTCTGACCGCCTGGATCTCGCCAAGACCTTTCAGAGTACATTTGACAGAATATCCCTCTTTTTCCAGAATACTTTTCCAGGAATCATCGTCCTCTCCGGACATATCATTGGTAGCATGATCACCTGCGACGATCATAAAAGGTGCCAGATGAACATGAGCCGGATGCAGATTTTTTAATTTATCCAGAAAGCTTTCAATGGAGAAATCCCCTTCAACCGTTCCCATATGCATATTGGAATAGCCGAAATGCTTAAACAGTTCGTCCATCTCAGGATAAAGTTCATTGGCAACATGCTCTGTTCCATGTCCCATAAATAAGAGAATTTCATCAGAATCAGGGTGATATTCCTGTGCCATAGCCTGACAGACCTCTTCTTTGTCCTGTTTTGTAACCATCAGAGAATCACAGATAATGACAGAATCGAAATCCTTTTTATGTGCAAGAACTTTTTCTTTCATAGCATCACTCTCAAATCCGGTGATCACATAGGTTGGCTGTACAACGACATTTCGAATTCCGTCCGCTTTCAGCTGGGTCATTGCCTCATCAATATCCATAATGTGGATCCCGTCCCGCTTCCGGAGTTTGGCGCGGATACGGGGACTTGTCCATGCGCGGTATAACGGATATTCCACAAATGCATGATGCAGGTCAGATTCAATCTGTTCAATTGTTTTTTTTCGTGTTTCTTCATAACTTGTACCGAAGCTGATAACAAGAATTGCTGTTTTTTCAGTTACCCCCATTTTAAATCTCCTTATAATAAGTATATTGGCATTTACCACAACTGCCACTGACAGGTTTTCCGCAAAACAGATGTAGTGGTGGTAAAAGGTAATTGACTGCGCACTCATATAAAAAAGATGTCATGATAATAGACATTGTTTTTTATTATACAGGGAGTTATAGGGAAACACAAGTAAAAGCTAAGATTTTGACGTCTGAGTATCTCTGTATGCAGATGGAGTGACATTCATTTTTTTCTTGAAGCTTGTGCTGAAATAATATTGATTGGCGTAACCGCATTTCATACTGATTTCCTTCAGAGTCATGTTTGTGGCTGTAAGATAACGGCAGGCGGCGTTGATTCGTTGAGTAGTGATATAGTCACTAATACTCACGCCCTGTTTCTTTTTAAAGAGGGCACTCAGATAAGCCGGGCTGACATTGGCTTCGCTGGCGATATCGTTCAGGCACAGAGTATTGCTGGCATAGTTTTCGTCAATATATGAAGTTACAGATTCGCATAATTTCTGGTGATAATCATTCAGAGAAGAATCCAGTTTCCGGCAGAGAAGGCGGCAGAGTTCGTTGAGCCAGCCGCATAGTTCTTCTGTGGTATGAAATTCTTCCAGATGATTGTATACATACAGGATCTTTGCTTCCAGATCATGGGTATCCAGGTTTAGTTCATAGAAAAACTTCAGAATCCTTCCAAGCAGAGAGTAGATCTGGATAAATGCGAAACTTTTGGTGCGGAAGTTCTCAGTAAGCCATCTGGAGAAATCCTGAAACCAGGAGTCAATTGCAGAAACATCCTTTTTACACAGAAGGCGGATTAATTCCTCCTCTCTGGAATCGGAGAAATCAGTGGCAGATAAGTCATGTCCAAGAGCCTCACGTCCGTCAAATACGTTCTGGTGTGGGAAAAAGAAACGATAATCCAGTGCATGAACTGCACTTTCATAAGAACGGTTCAGATCCCACAGATCCTGTACAATGGCACCGATTCCGGCATTCAGAACCAGTCCCTGTGAATTGCAGTTATCTACAAGTGCAGAAATGATTTTATAGGTAAGCTGGCGAAAATTTCCGGACTGGCAGCCGCTTTGTCCGATCACACACAGATAACCATCAATATCCTGCAGGGGATAAATATAATTTAATTCTGAGGTTTGTTCTGTGATCAGATCACGGAGATTCAGCAGTTCCATCTGAAATTTCTCAATGCCATAGGAATCCCTGAGAGACTGTGCATTTTCCAGTTCAAGAATCACTACGTTATAAAAATCATAATCCAGTTTAAGGTTCAGGTAGTTCAGATAAGGTTTGAGACGATAGGAAGCCTCCTGCCTGGAACGGTGAGTGATATCACGGAAAAATTTTTCGATAAGCAAAGGCCTGCTCTGTTTAAGCAACTGCAGATTTTTCTGCTCACGTTCCATCAGGGCAAAAGCATTTTTTACTTTCTGGATCAGATATGCGTAATCCAGAGGTTTTTCAATATAATCCAATGCACCAAGAAGCAGAGCGCGTCTTGCATATTCAAATTTATCATAGGCACTGATCAGTATGATTTTTACCATTGGATTAATATCCAGTGCTTGCCTGCTCATTGAAATTCCGTCCAGATCCGGCATTTCAATATCTGAGATGATCAAATCTACAGGTTCTTTTTTCATAGCGTCTATCGCAGAGGTTCCGTTGTAGCAGATATGTACGATTTCTGCGTTCAGAACTTCCCAGTCTATGTTCTTTTCAATTCCTTCTGCTGACAGATAATTGTCATCTACAATCATTATTTTCCTCATCTGTATCCTCCATTTGCTGAAATTCAATTGTGACATAGGTACCGTTTCCGGGATGGCTGTCAATACGCACAGAGCCGTTACCGTACAAAGGATTGGAAATGCGGGCGCTTACATTTGAAATTCCAAAATGTTTTTCGTAATTTATGACTTTGTTGTCTATGGCATATCGGAGCTGTTCCAGTGTCTCCGGAGACATTCCGGCTCCATTGTCTTCAATGGATATCACTACGGTATCATCACCGTAGAGCACTTGAATGGAAATAAAAACTTCAGGTGTATCGGCTGAAAGACCGTGCAGGATAGAATTCTCCAGGAATGGCTGTAATGTAAATTTGCAGATCGTGAAATTTTCTATTCCGTCTTCGGCATTGATCTCCCAGTTAAGATTATCTTTATGGCAGAGTTTCTCCATTTCCAGATACAGGCGGGCAATTTCCAGTTCGTCTTTGATCGGTATCAGTTCTTTTGATTTTCTCAGCGTCAGTCGGTAAAAGGCAGTCAGATTTGTCAGCATCTGATCTGCAATATCCAATTTGCCAAGTGCCTGGCAGGTTCGGATGGTTCCAAGGATATTGTAGAGAAAATGTGGATTGATCTGTGACTGTAATAACTGATATTTCAGTCGTTCTTCATTAATGGAGAGACTGACAATTGATTTCAGATTCTGGGCAATTGTGTGCTGCATATCTTCAAAGGTAATCCCCAGATTGTCTATTTCATCATAATTGGAAGCATCGGCCGGATGCGGGAGTGTGATGATGGAAAGGTGCTCCGGATCATGTCCAAGATGAAAGGATTCCATGGCATAGGACAGTGCGGCAATTCTGCTTGTCAGTTTCCTGGAAAAAAGGATTACAATAAAAATAGTCAGCGGCAGAGAAATAATTACAGTGATCAACAGTGTTTTGATCAGTACCTGTGTATTGCTTTTGATATAGTTTTCCGGGATTTCCGTAATATGCAGCCAACCGTTATCCAGAGTGCGGCAGTTATAGTAGATGTCATTGTCTTTAAAGAAGGAATTGGTATTTTCCAGAAACATCTGTTTTATTGAATCTGAAATCCAGGTCTGATTACGGGAAGAATCACTGTGAGCTGCAATTTGTCCCTGTGGTGTCAGAATGTAACTGGAAATTGCGGTATCAGAAGCAGAAGTCTGAAGATACCGGGAAAATTCATCGCAGTCAAGTGCAATACAATAAGCATATTCGAGAACATTGCTGGATTTGTCCTGAAGAGCACGAAAACACAGCAGTGTATTTGCGCTTCTTTTGGAAGCAGATATAACTCTGGGTAAGGTGGTATTTTTCTTTAACAGCCACAGGGAAGAAGAACCTATGGAATGTAATTCAGATTCGCTGATTCCATAATTGAAAAGTTTATCTGTGGAAAAGAAATATATACCCTCATCAGCTCCGGTTTGTTCCGGTTTTAAAAAAACATATATATGAAAGAAATCAAATGTAGATTTATATAATGAAATATTGCTTCTCATGGATGTTAATGCCTGCATGGTGCCAACCTGATCTGGGGAAGAGTGTTCAAAAGCGTACATCTGATACTGGATGGTGTCAGCAACGTTTTCGGTCTGGTTCAGACGGCTGTTAAGCTGAAAAATAAGCTGTTCATCAGACATCAATGCAGAGTTTGTGATTCGGTCTCTGGCAAGATTATAGGAAACATGGTAACTGACCAGTGCAACAAGTGTCAGAGGAAGCAGGGTTGCAACCAGAAAGGCAATCAGGAGTTTTGCCTGAAATGAGGAAAATCTGGAAGGAATCCATTTATGATAATTTATTTTTTTCAAGTTGAGTTTCATTACACATAATACTCCTTATATGAATAGGTTTGATTTTATCAGGTATCTTTTTGAAGATTGCCATATTATACAGCAATTCTGTAAAGATGCAACACAGTGTTCATCTGCTATCTGTATTATAAAAAATCAGAATGAAAAAAACAATAGAACGAAAAATAATATAAATCAATCAAAAGAAATTGTATTTAGTAAAAAGAGTGTTTTTGTTATTCTTTAATTACCAAATAACACAGAACAGTTGATGCGAGAGAACTGTTCGGAAAAGGAGAGAATATGAGGAAAAAAGTGTTAAGTGCAGTTTTAGCTGCAACAATGGTGGCAGGAATGATGGGGAATGTTGTAAGTGTATCAGCAGAGGAGAAATATGATCTTACTTTATACAGCGTTAACACTACTGACCCGGATTTTGATGACTGGCTTGCAAATGTAGAGGAGGCAACGGGTTTAAATATCAATGTTATTGCAGCTCCGACAGATACAGACACACGTCAGCAGAAGATTACAACGATTCTTTCTACAGGAGATTCTTCCGTAGACATTGTTGAAATCAACGATGAAATGAGTGCTGCATTCAAGAATTCCGGATGGCTGGAAGGTCTGAATGACACGGTTATGACAGATGATATCATTGATCAGTTTGCGCAGGGGTATATTCAGGATATGATCACAGATAAGGATGGAAATATTGTAGGAGTTCCGGGATATACAGGATATCTTGCATTTTGGGTAAATCAGGAAATTATGGATGAGGTGGGAATCGAATCCATTGATACAAAAGAAGATTTCATGAAATACATGGAAGCAGTTTCAAAAGATGGACGTTTCGGATACGGCGGTTCCTGGGAAAAGACATATGCATCTAATGAAATTGCACAGTTTGTAAATATGTTCGGTGGAGATTATTTTGACTGGACAAAGGCTGAAAACAAAGAAGCCATTCAGTTCATGAAAGATATGGTGGATAATAACCAGACACCGATCGATCAGATCGCAGACAAATATGAGCAGATGAACCCGAAGATCAATGATGGAAAATATGGAAGCTTTTTCATGTGGGGACTTGGAACTGATTACAAGAAAGCCGGTATGCTGGGAGATGACAAGATCCATATGGCTATGGTTCCTGACTTCAGCGGTAAAGGAGAGAGAGCAATCTTTACAGATTCCTGGAATTATGTTCTGAATTCCGCTTCCAAGCACAAAGAAGCAGCCATCAAATTCCTTAAGTACATGACAGAAGAAGGCGGAATGGAAGCATCCTACAAAGCATTCGAGAGATATCCTGCAAGAGCAGATATAGCAGAAAAAGTTGTTCCGGATACAGATCCTGCAAAAGAAATATATTCCTGCTATGCTTCTGAGTGCAACGTTAACGGACGTCCGATGCTTCCTCAGACAATGGAATTTATCACAGATATGGGAACTATTTTCCAGTCATGTATGAAAGATGAGATCTCTGTAGATGAGTTCTGTGAGAAAGCTCAGGGCCTGGTTGAAAAATACAGCAAGTAATATAGCTGAACAATGATAGAAATAACTGATGAATAACAAAACAGTTGGCAATAGGCAATGAATGCGGATTGAAAAAATCTGCTTGGTAAAAGGGAACGCATCATAGCAATTTATGGTGCGTTTTCCTAAGATGACAGGAGGAGAAAAGAGTGACAATCAGTAAAAAATCGATGAAATGGATTCCATGGATTTTAATTCTTCCGGTTGTGATTATCCGTGGTTTTACTACTTTATATCCGATTATAGTAACTTTGAAAAATAGTTTATTTGACGTAAAGGTTTTATCAGGAGTCAACAAATTTGTCGGACTGGCAAACTACGTTAATGTGTTTAAAGATCCCAAAGTGCAGACATCCATATCCTTTACCGTGGAATTTGTGGTTGTTTCCATGGTATTCCATGTGGTTTTAGGTGTGATCCTGGCTTTGATCCTGAATATGAAATTTAAGGGCAGAAGATTCTTAAGAACCATCGTACTGATCCCGTGGGCTATGCCGGCTGTTGTTATCGGTATGGCAGCAAAATGGGGATTCAACAACGATTACGGTCTGGTGAACGATTTTATAAGACGGTTTGTACCAAATTTTCAGTATGACTGGATGATCCACACCGGTTCCGCCAGAGCAGCGGTTATCGCCATGGACCTGTGGAAAGACCTTCCGTTCTTTGCAATCCTGGTATTGTCAGGACTTCAGTTTATTTCCGGTGATATCTACGAAGCTGCAAAGGTGGATGGGGCAAACGGAGTGCAGATCTTTTTCCGTATCACATTACCGTTGATCCTGAAAAATGTTATCACTTTATGTATTCCGTTTACACTTTGGAGACTGACAGCTTTCGACTTGGTATATGCTATGACTTCCGGTGGTCCTGGTGAGGATACATCCCTGATCGCATATAGAATTACCACAGAAGCATTTACCAATCTAAATGTGGGGTATGCATCTACACTGGCAGTTATGTTGTTCATTGTAATGGCGGTCTTTAGCTTTATCAACATCAAATTCATGAATAAACTGGCAGATTAGGAGGTATTGACATGCAGGATACTAATAAATATAAAGTATATAAAGCCATTACTGCAGTAGGCAAATGGCTGTTATTTGCAATCGTTTCCTTTTTGATCTTATTTCCGGTTCTGTGGATTTTCGTATCATCGATCACACCGCCAGGTGAATTGTTCAAGATGCCAATCGACTATATTCCGGATCACCCGACACTGGAAAGCTACAAATTCCTGATAGAGAACGTAGGACTTTTGGAAAAAATCGGAAACACAGTTCTGATCGTAGGTGTCACAATTGTGGTAAGTACTGTTATTTGTGCCATGGCGGCATATGGATTTTCAAGATTCAGAACAAAGGGGATCAGCATTGCCTTCGCGTTCATTATTGCAACAATGTTGATTCCGGAAGTTGTAACAGCAAGACCGTTGTATCAGAGATTCCGATTTCCCTGGAAGAAGCAGCAACCATCGACGGAGCGAATTTTGTCCAGAGATTATTCAAAGTGGTCTTACCGCTGATGAAACCTGCAATCGCTACAGTTTGTATCATTAACTTTATCACCTGTTTGAATAACTTCTTTACTCCATTGTATTACTCAAATAATATCCAGGTGCTGTCTGTTGCAATTGTACAGCTGCCACTGAGAGATAACATGTATGGTGTTCCGTGGGATCTGGTAAGTGCCATGGGTTGGATCATCCTGTTACCGATTATTATTTTCGTAGCAGTCTTTGAAAAACAGATTATGGATGGTATAATGGCAGGAGGAGTAAAAGCTTAATTGGTAATTGTTCATAGGAGTATTAACCTGTGAAACGAGTTCTTGTGAATGAAGTGAACAGTAATACAAAACCTGATATAATTTGCCAACCAGAAGGAGGATGTAACAATGTATAACGAATTTGGTGGAACTTTAAGTAATCTAGCATTAGCAAAACATAGAAAAAGCCGTGCAATCAATGCAGAAAATCCAAGAGGAGAAAAAGGAAAGGGAGGTATGGCAGCCAGTGATCTTGGACCATCCAGAAAGGGAAGCCCGTGTCTTAATGACATCGCAAGTGGTCAGACAGTGACACTGGCAGAAATCGAGGGACCTGGCGCAATCAATCATATCTGGATCACAGTGGATGCGAAAACCACAGACGCAGATTGCTTTGTACTGAGAGATCTGGTTCTTCGTATGTACTGGGATGATGAAGACGAACCGTCTGTAGAAAGTCCGCTGGGAGACTTTTTCTGCTGTGGGTTTGGTAGAGAATGCAATATAAATTCTATGCCGATCGCAGTAGTGCCAAGCAGAGGATTGAACTGTTATTTCCAGATGCCTTTCAGAAAAAAAGCAAGAATCACTCTGGAAAACCAGCATGTCAATTCAATTCCAGCATTCTTCTACCAGGTGGATTATTGCCTGTATGATGAGGGACTGCCGGAGGATATCGCTTACTTCCATGCACAGTGGAGAAGAGAAAAGATCACTCAGTTGCAGAAAGATTATGTAATCCTTGATAATGTCAAAGGAAAAGGTCACTATGTAGGTACTTATATGGCACTGACAACACTGGAGCGTTACTGGTGGGGTGAAGGTGAGGTTAAGTTCTATATCGACGGAGATGAAGAATATCCTACCATCTGCGGAACAGGAACAGAAGATTATTTCGGTGGTTCATGGAGCTTTGCTAAGCAGGTAGATGGTAAGACCGTGGAACAGAATTATTGTACACCTTATCTGGGATATCCATATTATTCTTCTCACGATGAGTTGATTCACAATTTCTATCACAATGACGATGTTATGCCGATGAGAGGTTTTTACCGCTGGCATATCCAGGATCCGATCTGTTTTGACGAGGATCTGAAAGTGACGATCCAGCAGATCGGTGTGGGCTACAGAGGATTATTTGAGAGACAGGATGATGTGGCAAGTGTGGCATACTGGTATCAGGCAGAACCACATAACAGCTTCCCGGAACTTCCTGGAAAAGAAGAACGCTGGCCTAGATAGGAGCAGAACTTGAAGAAGTATGTATTAGGTGCTTTTATTGGATTTTTGTTGCTGATGTCCGGATGCAGGGATCGACAGGATGGAGTCCATACAGAGGATACGGATTTGCAGAAAGAAAAATTAACCATCATGCACGTAGATGCAGAATCTCCCGGATTCAGAAAATTTATAGAAAATGCAGAAAAAGAACTGAATCTTACAGCCACATTAGAT
>OHTM01001210.1_pt1 | contig 9295 bp, 9 predicted proteins | sample 1578951 | NCBI WGS metagenome assembly OHTM01 (sample SAMEA3879605, study PRJEB24766) | human gut metagenome | biome: human-associated habitat; feature: feces | place: USA | collected 1985/1987
AAGAATATATGAAGGACAGGAAGGTTATGCACCGGGAGCTTATATATCTGCAGACAGTCCGTATCGCTATTTCTTTGATTTTCATGATCAGAATCGCTGGCCTTATAATCCGACTTATGATGGATGGTGGACGCATGATACACTTCCGAAACTGAATTATGAAGGTTCAGGAGAATTGTATGATTATGTCCTGAAAGTGGCACAGAAGTGGGTATCTGCACCATATAATGTGGATGGCTGGAGACTGGATGTGGCAGCAGATCTGGGACACAGCAATGAGTTTAATCACCAGTTCTGGAAAGATTTCCGTAAAGCGGTCAAGGAAGCGAATCCGGAAGCACTGATTCTTGCAGAACATTATGGAAGTCCGGAAGGATGGCTGCAGGGAGATGAGTGGGATTCTGTCATGAACTATGATGCGTTCATGGAGCCTGTGACATGGTTCTTGACCGGAATGGAAAAACACAGTGATGAATATAGAGAGGATCTTTATGGAAACAGTGATGCGTTTATCGGAGCAATGAAGACGCATATGCGCTCTTTGCATATGTCATCTCTTCACACTGCGATGAATGAATTGTCAAATCATGATCATTCCAGATTCCTTACCAGAACAAATCACAGGGTTGGACGTGTTTCCTATGCCGGGGCACAGGCGGCGTCTGAAAATATCAATACGGCGATCATGCGTGAAGCGATTGCCATACAGATGACATGGCCGGGAGCTCCTACATTGTATTATGGGGATGAGGCAGGTGTCTGCGGATTTACAGATCCGGATAACCGGAGAACTTACCCGTGGGGGCATGAAGATATGGAACTTCTGAATTTCTACAAGGTCATGATCGCGGTTCATAAGAAATACAAAATGCTCAGAAGCGGTTCTCTGAAATTCCTATGGAATGATTATCAGGGCCTCTGTTATGCGAGATTCTCTCATACGGAGCAGATGATCATCGTACTGAACAACCGGGATGAAGGCAGAGATGTTATGATTGAAGTCTGGCCGGCAGGAATCAGCAGACTGGAAGAAACAGTATTTACAAGGCTGGTGCAATCTTCTCAGGAAGGGTATACAGACCACCAGAAACAGATTCTGTGCCAGGCTGGATCGCTGAATCTGTATCTGCCACCGTGCAGTGTGACAGTACTGCATCATAAAGACCAGATGTAAGATTAGAGAGTTGGTATGCTATATGAAAGCTGCAGCGCAAAATTCACTTGACAGGTCAGAATGGGTATGTTACGATATCAATACTTTCACGTGGTAGAGTGGCTACGTACTAAAAGAAAAATAATATGTCAAGGGAGATAGAGAGATGAAGAAAAAAGCAGTTGCAGTAGTTATGACAGCAGTAATGGCACTGGGAATGGTATCTGCAGTAAGTGTGCAGGCAGGAATAGAAGATAAGACTCTGATCGTTGGATTTGATGCGGAATATCCGCCATATGGATATATGGATGAGAATGGTGAATACACAGGATTTGACCTGGAACTGGCACAGGCTGTGTGTGACCTGGAAGGCTGGGAGCTGGAGAAAAAACCAATCAACTGGGATTCCAAGGATATGGAACTGAATTCCGGATCTATCGACTGTATCTGGAATGGATTTACTATGAACGGAAGAGAAGATGATTATACTTTCTCAGAGCCGTATGTAGATAACAGTCAGGTAATCGTTGTTGCAGATGATTCCGGAATTGAGAAGCTTACAGATCTTGCCGGTAAGACCGTTGGTGTGCAGGCAGCTTCCGCAGCACTGGATCTTCTTCAGAGTGAGGAAGAAGGCGGACAGAAAGAACTGGCGGATACTTTTGGAGCACTGAATGAATTTGCAGATTACAATACTGCATTCACAGAACTGCAGGCAGGGGCACTGGATGCACTGGCAATCGATGTCGGAGTTGCTAAATATCAGCTGAATTCCAGAGGAGAGGGATTCAAGATCCTTGATGAGACACTGAATACAGAACAGTATGCAATCGGATTTAAAAAGGGTAATACAGAACTCTGTGATATTGTGAATGCAGACCTTCAGAAACTTGCAGATGATGGAACGGTTGCAGAACTTGCTGAGAAGTATGAAATCGCAGATATGGTAACACTGAAAGCTTCTGATGATGCATCGGCAGAGGATTCCAAAGATGCAACAGATGATGCGGAAACAGATAAAACAGAAGAAAAATAAGCAATACATAAAATACGAATACAGAATGGGATGCTTCCCGGTTTTCCGGGTGGCATCCCTCTTGTAGGTTTATGGAGGAGAGTACATGAGTTTTCAGGTAATGTTACAACAGCTTACCACAGGGTTTGGGCAGACGCTGCTGATCTTTTTTCTGACACTGTTATTTTCCCTGCCACTTGGCATGGTTGTATATTTTGGACGTGTGAGCAGGTTCAAGCCATTAAGCTGGATCGTTAAGGCGTATATTTCTATTATGCGAGGAACACCACTGATGCTGCAGTTGCTGCTGTGGTATTTTGGACCGTTCTATCTGTGGGAAATGAATATCGGCAATTATAAATTTACCGCGATCATTCTGGGATGTTCTCTGAATTATGCCGCATATTTTGCAGAAATCTATCGTTCCGGAATTGAGTCGATTCCGGTGGGACAGTATGAGGCAGCACAGCTTCTGGGATACAATAAAAGCCAGACATTTTTCAAAATCGTATTACCGCAGGTTGTAAAGATCGTGCTTCCTTCTGTGACAAATGAAGTCATTACACTTGTCAAAGATACCTCCCTTGTTTATTCGGTATCTTATATTGAGATGTTTGCGCTGGCAAAACAGATCGCAGCTGCGCAGACAACAGTTGTTCCGTTTGTGATCGCCGGGGTATTCTACTATATCTTTAACTTTGTAGTTGCCTGGGTTATGGAATGGTTTGAAAAGAAACTGAATTACTATCGTTAGGAGGAAATGCTTTGAGTACAAGTCTTCTGGAAATGAATCATATCAAAAAAGAGTTCGACGGTCTTCAGGTACTGAAGGATGTGTCGATTCATGTAAATGAAGGAGAGGTCGTTTCAATTATCGGTTCCTCAGGCTCCGGTAAATCCACGCTTCTTCGCTGTGCGACACTGCTGACATTGATTGATGACGGTGAAGTAAGTTATATGGGAAATAAAACGGTCTGGACCGAAAATGGTAAAGTCTGTCTGCCGAATAAAACAAAACTGAAAGAGATTCAGTCCTGCTTTGGCCTGGTTTTTCAGAACTTTAATCTGTTTCCGCATTATACGGTCATGAAAAATATTACCGATGCACCAATCCATGTGCAGAAGAGAAAGAAAGATGAGGTTTACAGAGAAGCGAGAGATTTTCTGGCAAAGATGGGATTGTCTGATAAAGAAGATGCTTATCCGTATCAGTTGTCAGGTGGACAGTGCCAGCGAGTTGCGATAGCAAGAGCCCTTGCACTGAATCCGAAAATCCTGTTCTTTGATGAGCCGACTTCCGCACTTGATCCGGAACTTACCGGAGAAGTTTTGAGAGTAATCCGTTCACTGGCGGATATCCATATCACGATGGTGATCGTGACACATGAAATGAACTTTGCTCGGGATATTTCCGACAGAGTTATTTTTATGGATAAAGGTGTAATTGCTGTAGAAGGTACTCCACAGGAAGTATTTTCTTCAAGCAATGCACGAATCAAAGAATTCCTTGGTAAATTTCATCAGGGAGAGGAATAAAGGGATTGCTTTTAATGATGCAATGTTATATAATTTCTGCGTAATGATAGGAAATCCGAGCAACCGCAGTTACCCCTGCGGTTAATCGAGTGAGATGATAGGAGTAAATACATGAGTACAGACAGATACGTAAGTCCCCTTTCAGAGCGTTATGCCAGCAAGGAAATGCAGTACATTTTTTCTCCGGATATGAAATTTCGCACCTGGAGAAGATTGTGGATCGCTCTGGCTGAAACAGAAAAAGAACTTGGCCTGAATATCACTCAGGAGCAGATTGATGAACTGAAAGCTCACAAGGATGATATCAACTATGATGTGGCAAAAGAAAGAGAACGTCAGGTACGCCATGACGTTATGTCTCACGTGTATGCATATGGCGTACAGTGTCCGAAAGCAAAAGGAATCATCCATCTGGGTGCAACATCCTGTTATGTAGGTGACAACACAGATATCATTGTGATGGCTGAGGCTTTGAAGCTGGTTCAGAAAAAACTGGTGAACGTAATTGCAGAACTGTCAAAATTTGCAGATAAATACAAAGAACAGCCAACTCTTGCATTTACACATTTCCAGCCGGCACAGCCGACAACAGTTGGTAAACGTGCAACTCTCTGGACACAGGAATTCCTGATGGATCTGGAAGATCTGGAATATGTAATGGGCACACTGAAACTTCTGGGTTCCAAGGGAACTACCGGAACACAGGCAAGTTTCCTGGAACTGTTCGAAGGGGATCAGGAGACAATCGACAAGATTGATCCGATGATCGCAGAAAAGATGGGATTCAAGAACTGCTATCCGGTATCCGGACAGACCTATTCCCGTAAAGTAGATACAAGAGTCCTGAATATTCTTGCAGGTATTGCGGCAAGCGCACATAAGATGTCCAATGATATCCGCCTTCTTCAGCATCTGAAAGAAGTAGAAGAACCATTTGAAAAATCACAGATTGGTTCCTCTGCGATGGCCTACAAGAGAAATCCGATGAGAAGTGAGCGTATCGCATCTCTTTCCAGATATGTAATGGTGGATGCACTGAATCCGGCAATTACTTCTGCAACACAGTGGTTTGAGAGAACCCTGGATGACTCCGCAAACAAACGACTCAGTATTCCGGAGGGATTCCTGGCAATCGATGGTATCCTGGATCTGTGCCTGAATGTTGTTGACGGACTGGTTGTTTATCCGAAAGTAATCGAGAAACATATGATGGCAGAGCTTCCGTTTATGGCGACAGAAAACATCATGATGGATGCTGTAAAAGCAGGTGGAGACCGTCAGGAACTTCATGAGCGTATCCGTGAACTTTCTATGGAAGCTGGACGTACTGTCAAGGTAGAAGGAAAGGATAACGACCTTCTGGAGAGAATCGCAGCAGATCCTGCATTTAATCTGACAATTGACGAGCTTCGTAAATCCATGGAACCATCCAGATATGTCGGAAGAGCCAAAGAACAGACGGTTACATTTATTGAGAAGACTGTACAGCCGGTTCTGGATGCACACAAAGACATGTTGGGTATGACAGCAGAGATAAACGTATGATAGATCAAATAAAGCACGAGGAGGAAAAAGTGTTATGATCAAAGCAGTAGTTGGAGCAAACTGGGGAGATGAAGGTAAAGGTAAAATTACTGATATGCTCGCACAGGAAGCTGATATTATCGTAAGATTTCAGGGAGGAGCCAATGCAGGACATACGATCGTCAACGATTATGGCAAATTTGCACTGCATACACTTCCGTCTGGCGTATTTTATAACCATACAACAAGCGTTATTGGAAACGGTGTTGCACTGAATATTCCGGTATTTTTTAAAGAATACAATGAAGTTGTTTCAAGAGGCGTTCCGGCACCGAAGATTATGATCTCTGACCGAGCTCAGATTGTTATGCCATATCACATTCTGTTTGATCAGTACGAAGAGGAACGTCTGGGTGGTAAATCCTTCGGATCTACCAAATCCGGTATTGCACCGTTCTATTCAGATAAATATGCAAAAATCGGTTTCCAGGTAAATGAGCTGTTCCATGATGATTCTCTGAGAGAAAAAGTAGAGCGTGTTGTTGAGACAAAGAATATTCTTCTTGAGCATCTGTATCACAAACCGCTTCTTGATCCAAATGAAATCTTTGATGAACTGATGAAATATAAAGAAATGGTTGCTCCTTACGTTGGAGATGTATCTCTTTTCCTGTGGAATGCATTAAAAGAAGGCAAAGAGATCCTGCTTGAGGGACAGCTTGGTTCTCTGAAAGATCCGGATCATGGAATTTATCCGATGGTTACATCTTCTTCCACCCTTGCAGCTTATGGTGCTATTGGTGCTGGTGTACCGCCATATGAAATCAAAAAAGTCATTACTGTATGCAAAGCTTACTCCAGCGCAGTAGGTGCAGGTGCTTTTGTTTCCGAGATCTTCGGAGAAGAAGCAGATGAACTTAGAAGAAGAGGTGGAGACGGTGGAGAGTATGGTGCAACAACTGGCCGCCCGAGACGTATGGGATGGTTTGACTGTGTTGCTTCCAAATATGGATGCCGTATGCAGGGAGCTACAGATGTTGCATTTACAGTACTTGATGTACTGGGTTATCTTGATGAGATTCCGGTATGTACAGGCTATGAAATCGACGGCAAAGTTACAACAGAATTCCCTACAACAGGACTTCTGGAAAAAGCAAAACCGGTTTTTGAAGTTCTTCCAGGATGGAAATCAGATATCCGTGGAATTAAGAACTATGATGAACTTCCGGAAAATTGCCGTAAGTATATCGAATTTGTAGAGAAACAGATCGGATTCCCGATCACAATGATCTCCAATGGACCAGGAAGAAATGATATCATTTACAGAAATAAATAATTTCATAAAAATTAGTTGACATGATGACGCGCCGGAGTTCGCTCCGGCGCATTTCTTAACATTAGTGACAAAGAGGTTTGTATGAAAAACTGGAAAAAATATGCTGCGATCATTGGCGTGCTCGCACTACTGATGATCTTTTGTCTTCCAATGTATTTTGCACTGAAGGGCGATTTTTCACAGAAACAATTTATGGCATCACTTTTTACGGTACTGTTTGTGGCAGTGATGTGCTATGTACTCCTTATGTTGTTCAAATATTTGAATAAGAAAAAAGAGGAACAGCAGGTGGCTGGCGAGATAAAGAATGTGATCTTTGATGTGGGAAAAGTTCTGGTAGATTATGACTGGGAGTCTTATCTGGACAGTTTTGGATTTGCTCCTGAAAAAAGAGAACGAATTGCGAATGCGACTTTTCTGAGCCCGGTATGGGAGGAACGGGATCGTGGACTGTATGAGGAAGAAGTTTATCTGAAACAGTTTCAGGAACTGGATCCACAGGATGCAGAGGATATCGAAAAAGTCATCAAAGGCAGCGGACAGACTATTCGAAAGAGACCATATGCGGATACCTGGGTAAAATATCTGAAAAGTAAGGGATATCATGTATATATCCTGTCTAATTACAGCAGTTATATGCTGGATCACACGAAAAAGGAACTGACATTCCGCAGAGAAATGGATGGAGAGGTTTTTTCCTGTTATGCTAACCAGCTGAAACCAGATGCGGAAATTTATCAGACAATTCTGAATAAATACCAGTTGAAACCGGAGGAATGTGTGTTCATCGATGATCGTCCGGAAAACTGCAGGGGAGCACAGGAACAGGGAATTCATACCATATGTTTTAAAGATTTTAAACAGGTAACAGCAGATCTTGAAAAACTTGGTGTGAAATAAAACGAGAAAAGTCCCAGAACCGCGTATCTGTGTCAGCCCTGAGACCTTTTAAGGGGAGGATATAAGTTTTTCCTGAAATTATCTTTTGCAGTATGTTTCCTGAAGAATCCTTCAGGGAACATTTACAGTATGACCGGTTTATTTTTTATATATACACATTTTTCACAAAAATTATAAGAATAGGATTTGTGTTTTGGGAAAAAAGATGATATAATGGAGCACAGGCAAAATTTTTGAAAAGAGGATGAAACAATGAGTGATAAAACAATCTTAGAGCAGTGGCGCGAAATTGCTTACAATCAGCAGGCAGACCGCAATCAGCTTCAGAGATTCTGGGCAAACTATTTCAATATTGAGAAGGGCATCTATGAGCAGCTTCTTTCCAACCCGGATGAAGTTGTAAGCGGTACAGTGAAAGAACTGGCTGAGAAATACGGACAGGAAGTTCTGACAATGGTTGGTTTTCTTGATGGAATCAATGACAGTCTGAAGATTCCGAACCCGATTGAGACAATGGATGAGAACACAAAGGTTTCTCTGTGCTTTGATAAAGAACTTCTTTATAAGAACATGGTAGATGCAAGAGCTGACTGGCTTTATGAACTTCCGCAGTGGGAAAAGATTTTTGATGAAAATACGAGAAAACGTCTGTACAAAGAGCAGAAAAATTCAGGAACAATACGTAAAGAAAAGAAAATAGGAAGAAATGATCCTTGTCCGTGTGGAAGTGGCAAAAAATATAAAAAGTGCTGCGGAAGAAATGCATAAATGAAAGAGTATTTCTGGATTTTGGGAAGTCTGTGTGTGTTGTATTATTTAATACTTGTCATTTATTCCCGCAGACTGCGATCGACCTTTGCGGTTTTTTGGTTGTTGACCGGCGGCGCACATCTGTTTTTTGGATGTGTGCCGCTTCCTGCATATGTGGAAAGTGTTTTCGGATGGATATGCCTGGGGTTATGGATTCTTTTTCTGACTGTGGAAATTAAAATCTGTCGAGGTATGTTTTCTAAACCTGAAAGAGGAGCGCAGTGGATCATTATATTGGGGGCGCAGGTAAGAGGAAGAAAAATTACGGATTCGCTGAAAAGGCGGCTTGATGCAGCGATTCATTATTTAGAGGAAAATGAAAGGACAATGGTAGTTGTTTCAGGCGGCAGGGGGCCGGGAGAAGATATTTCAGAAGCGGATGCAATGGAACAATATCTTATCGAACAAGGAGTTGCGGAAAATCGGATCAGAAAGGAAGATCAGTCCGTTTCTACAAGAGAAAATCTGAGTTTCAGTCGGAGATTTATTGATCCGAAACATGAGACGGTCGGAATCGTTACAAATAATTTTTCAGTATCGGCTTCTTCAAATTATGTTTTTCAGATAAATTATCTTGTGAGAGAGTTTTTTGCGGTTTTGGCAATTTTTTTGAAAAATAAAAGAATATTATGAGTAATGTCAGGACATAATGCTATTGATATTGAATAAAAGGAGGTAGCGTTATGCCGCAATTAAAATGTACAGTTCAGACGTGTGTACACAACAAACAGTTTCTTTGTGATCTTGATGAGATTACAGTAGGAGGAGAATCTGCAAAAAATCCGAAAGAGACATGTTGTGACAGCTTTCAGGAGAGAAAGGAAGGAAGTTACACAAATTCTATGAAAGAGGCTTCAGATTGTTCCTGCGTTGATTGTAAGGCAACAAATTGTATGTATAATAAAGAGTGTGAATGCCATGCAGGAAAAATCAGCGTAGAAGGCGGAGATGCAAAACAGGCATCGGGAACAGAGTGCGCGACATTTCAATCATGCATAGGCTGATTGTTTAAAAACATGTT
>OHTM01001211.1_pt1 | contig 9293 bp, 5 predicted proteins | sample 1578951 | NCBI WGS metagenome assembly OHTM01 (sample SAMEA3879605, study PRJEB24766) | human gut metagenome | biome: human-associated habitat; feature: feces | place: USA | collected 1985/1987
GGGGTTCGATTCCCCTCGAGGCTACTACAAAGAGGAATCTATAGGAAGTTGTGTTGTAGGCTTTCATGCTGTATCAAGTTTTAAGTTTTACAATAGCTTCTTTCAAGATTAACGTCTTATAGCTTATATTTGTTTTAATAATCAATAGAAAAAGCCTCTTCCGAACATCCGGAAGAGGCTTTTTCTATTTCTGGACTTTATTATTCTTCCGTAGCTGCCGGTACTACAACTTTTTTGTTCTTCATCATGTTGTATGCAATCGGAGATGCAATGAACAGTGAGGACAATGTACCGATAACAACACCGAGAATCATTGCGAATGCGAAGCTGCGGATTGAATCACCACCGAGGATGAAGATACACAGTAACACGATCAATGTACTCAATGATGTATTGATAGTACGTGCAAGTGTAGTGTTCAAAGAGTCGTTGAACAACTGACGTTTGTCACGTTTCGGATACAGGCCGAAGAACTCGCGCACACGGTCGAAGATTACCACTTTATCATTAATAGAGTAACCGATAGCCGTCAGGATAGCACCGATAAATGTCTGGTCAATTTCCAGAGAGAACGGCAGGATGCCCCAGAACAGTGAGTAAGCACCGATAATCATAATGGTGTCACAACTCAAGGCCACAATAGAGCCGATACTGTAAGCAATGTTACGGAAACGGAGTAGGATGTACAGGCCGATAGCAAGCAATGCCAATACAACAGAGTAGATAGCACCTGTCTTAATATCGTCTGCGATACTTGGACCTACTTTCTGTGAACTTACGATACTACCACCGGTATGATTGTCACGATCGATGAAAGTTTCCAAAGAAATGTTTTGAGTCAGTACCGGTTTCAGAGTTTCATACAAGTATGATTCAATTTCTGAGTCCACGTTGTTACCTGCATCTTCGATGCGGTAGTTTGTGCTGATACGTACTGTTTTCTTATCTGTACCGATAGCGATAACACTTACGTTAGCATCACCGAACTTGCTGGCAATTAGCTCGCGTACTTGTTCCGGTTCAACCGGGTTTTCGAACTGTACCTTGAAGTTACGTCCACCGGTGAAGTCGATACTCTGACTCAAGCCACGGATTGCAAATGAGCTGATACAAACGATAATTACTGCACTGACGATAATAAGGGACTTCTTGTTCGTACCCATAAAATCGAAACGTGTATTGGTCATCAGGTTCTTTGAAATCTTAGTTGTAAATGTCAGCCCCAGCCACTTATCTTTACTCATGAAGTGTTCGTAAACCAGACGAGTCATGAACACAGCTGTAAAGAAGGATACAAGGATACCGATAATCAATGTCGTAGCAAAACCACGAATCGGACCGGTACCGAAGTTGAATAGGATGATACCTGTGATGATAGATGTCAAGTTAGAGTCAAAGATAGCCGAGAATGCGTTGGAATAACCGTCAGCAAGTGCTTTCTTCACTCCCTTACCTGCGCGAAGTTCTTCTTTTGTACGTTCATAGATAAGTACGTTCGCATCCACTGCCATACCCAGTGACAACACCATACCGGCAATACCGGACATTGTCAGCGCAGCCTGGAAGGACGAAAGGATTCCCAGTGTAAAGAAGAAGTTGAGGATCAATGCCCCATTGGCAACCATACCCGGGATGATGCCATACATAGAGCACATATAAATCATCAACAGAATCAAAGCAACAACAAATGAGAAGATACCCGCATTGATAGATTCCTGACCCAGTGACGGACCTACGATATCTTCTTGTACGATGTGAGCCGGAGCCGGCATCTTACCTGATTTCAATACGTTAGCTAAGTCCTTTGCCTGCTCCGGAGTGAAGTGACCTGTAATCTGTGAACGTCCGCCTGTGATCTCAGTGTTTACGTTCGGTGCAGAATATACATAGTTATCAAGAACGATAGCGATAGCACGACCGATATTCTGTTTGGTCAGTTGAGCCCAACGGCGTGCACCGTCAGAATTCATAGACATGCTGACAGCCGGTTTGCTGTACTGGTCGAATTCGTCTTTGGCATCTGTTACTACGTCACCTTCCAACGGAGCTTTGCCGTTGCGTTCGGTAGATTTGATTGCATACAATTCGAAAGTCTGACCTTTTTTGTCAAATTCGGAAGGAGAAACACCCCATTTCAGACGGAGGTCTTTTGGAAGTTCTGCTTTGATTTCCGGCATAGCCAGATATTTGTTAATGTCTGCAGTGTCCTTGTAGTTTGCATATCCGATAACCGGGCCCTGCCCACTAGAGTTTAATTGCAGTATAGACAGCAAAGGATACTGTTTCTTGATCTCTTCCATGTTCGCAGCAGTTGCATCATCTTGTTTGGCGTCTCCTTTCAGAGCGGCAGCAAGGCTGTCGGCAGCACTTACGGTTTTCTTAGTCGGAGTTGCTTCGGTAAGAACAGCAGCTTTTGTAGTGTCTGTTGTAACAGAATCAGTAGTTGTTTCCTGAGTTAACACTGCACGCAATTTAGCGTCTGCTGACTGCATAGCCGGAAGAATTTCTTTGGCGGTATATGTTTCCCAGAATTCCAGGTTAGCCGAACCTTGAAGAAGTTTTCTCACACGTTCCGGTTCTTTGATACCCGGCAATTCTACCATGATACGTCCCATTTTGTCTTCCAGGCTCTGGATGTTCGGTTGAACCACACCAAAGCGGTCGATACGGGTACGAAGTACGTTGAATGAGTTCTCAACAGCCGCTTTTACTTCTTCTCTCAATACTTTTTCAACTTCCGCATCCGTTGATTTCTGGCTAACTTTGTCTTTCAACTGTTGTGTAGCGAATAGTTCGGAAAGTTTCGCGTCCGGAGCAATTCTGTGGTATTCCTTGACAAACAGGGTAATTACATCATCCTGACTGTTGATAGCCTGTTTTGCTGCTGTTGCCAATGCGTTATTGAAAGCTTCGTCCGGCTTGTTGTCAGCCAGTGCTTTAATAACATCAGGTACAGAAACTTCAAGGATAACATTCATACCACCTTTCAGGTCCAAACCTAAACTAATCTCCATTTCACGACATTGTTTCAGCGTCCAGTTACCCAGCCAGACCTTCTCATTGGAGAGAGAGTCAAGGTAGTCTTGTTCTACTTTCATGTCGCCGTTCGCAATTTCTTTCGCCTTGTTGTTATAATGGCGTGTTACGAAGGAGAAGGAGAGGTAGAACACGCATACCAGCGTGAGTAATACCGCAAAAACCTTTACAAATCCTTTGTTTTGCATTTTACTTTTAATTTATGATGATTACTTTTTTAATTTAATTTTCAGTTAAATTCTGTCGTACACAAGTTCTTTTTGCCGCATACAAGGCTGCAAATATAGTTTTTTTTTCACATTCATGTGTAATAAGCCCTCAAATATTTGATGTTTAAGGGCTTTTTTACCGATTTATTTCATTCCTCTGTTTTTCAGCAGTGGCTCCATGCTCGGTTCTGTGCCACGGAAATTTTTGTAGAGAGTCATCGGGTCTTCGCTGTCACCCTTCTCCAACACGTTCCGACGGAACAATTCGGCGGTGTTTTTGTCGAAGATTCCATGCTCTTTGAAAGCTTCAAAGGCGTCGTTATCCAGTACGTTAGCCCACAGGTAACTGTAATAGCCGGCTGCATATCCGCCGATGATGTGATTGAAGTAAGTCACACGGTAACGTGGGGCAATTTCAGAGATAAGATTGAGCTTGTCCATAGCTTCTTTTTCGTACGAAACAGCATCTAAATTCTTTACATCTTTCAGCATGTGCAGGTTCATGTCAAGGATAGCGGCAGCCAGCAGTTCGGTAGTCATGAATCCCTGGTTGAATGTTTTCTGCTGAAGTATTTTTTCGATGATTTCATCGGGGATTACTTTACCGGTAGCATAATGCTTGGCATACATTTTCAACACTTCCGGTTCGGTTGCCCAGTGTTCGTTGATTTGAGAGGGAAGTTCTACAAAATCACGTACAACATTGGTGCCGGAAGTTCCTTTGTATTTGCATTGGGTGAGCAAGCCGTGCAGTGCATGTCCGAACTCGTGAAACAGTGTTTCCACTTCATCCATTGTGAGTAGAGAAGGGGTGTCACCTATCGGTTTGGTAAAGCTGCAAACATTGCATACTAGCGGACGGATTGGCCCACTTTGTTCGCGGTAGTTGCTCATCCATGCTCCGCCGCTTTTTCCAGGACGTGGAAAGTAGTCTACATAGAAGATACCGAGCTGGGAACCATCGGCGTCTTTTACTTCAAACACTTCTACATCAGGGTGATAAGTAGGGATATCTTCTAGCTTGCTTAGGGTGATACCATATAGTTTATTAGCTACGGCAAAAGCACCTTCGCGGACATTTTCCAATTTGAAGTAAGGTTTCGTGTCTTCTTCGGACAGGTTGTATTTCTCTTTTCTGAGTTTTTCGGTGTAGTACCACCAGTCCCATGCTTCCAGTTTTTCACCTTTGCCTTCCTTGTCTATAAGTTGCTGAAGTTCTGCGGCCTCCGATTTCGCTTTTGGCAGGGCGTAGCTCCATAGATTATTCAGGAGGTCCATTACGTTATTAGCATTTTTAGCCATGGTTTCGTCTAACACGAAGTTGGCATAGCAATCGAAGCCCAATAAGTTCGCCTTTTCCAGACGGAGGGAAATGATTTTGCTGATTACTTCTTTATTGTCGTTCTTATCGTTATTATTTCCACGGTTGATATATGCTTTATACATCTTCTCACGGAGTGGGCGGTTTTCTGAATACTGCAGGAAGGGCAGGCGGCTGGCGTTATGTAGAGTAAACAACCATTTTCCCGGTTGTCCGGCAGCTTTAGCCTCTTCGGCGGCACTTTGGCAGAACCATTCCGGCAGGCCGGCAAGGTCTTCCTGCTTGTCAACGAAAAGTTGGAAAGCATTATTCTCGTTCAATACATTGTTGCTGAAGGTGATACCGAGTGTAGAAAGTTCCTTGTTGATTTCACGGAGGCGGGCTTGTTGTTTTGTGTCGAGGTTGGCTCCGGAGCGGACAAAGCTTTTATAGGTCTTGTCTAGCAGTCGTTGTTGTTCTATTGTCAGGTTCAATGAGTCTTTTTGTTGATAGACATCGTTTATCCGTTTGAAAAGTGCCTGGTTCAAGGAAATATTATCTTCGTGTTCCGAAAGAACCGGAGCCAGTTTAATAGACAACTCGGTCAGCGAATCGGTCGTTTCTGCGTCTGTCATATTGAAAAAGATAGCACTGACACGGTCTAAAATGGGAGCACTGTTGTCCAGTGCTACGATTGTATTTTCAAATGTTGGAACTTCCGGGCTCTCGATGATAGCCTCGATGTTCTGATTTTGTTCTTCGATGCCTTTCAGGAAGGCGGGTTCGTAATGTTCCAGTTTAATCTTATCGAAAGAAGGAACACCATACTCTGTTTGAAACTCTGTAAAGAAAGGATTACTTTCTGTTTTTGTAGTACAGGAGTACATCATGCAACTTGCAGCTAAAATGGTTAGTGTTTTTTTTATCATCATAAGTGTTTTATATTAGAGTTTACAGTTCTTATCGCTTGCTGATATGGCACCAGATAGGGTAGTGGTCCGAAGCCTTTATAGATCGGTCTACGGTGCAGTTATAAGCTTTCAGGTTAGGGCTTATCAGGATATTGTCGATACGGAAATAGAATTTGTTCTGATTATACGAGATTCCTAATCCTTTGCCGGATTGGGTAAATGCGTCGTCCAATTTTTGAGTCAGGATACGGTGAGTATACGAGATAGAGCCGTCGTTGAAATCACCACACGCTATAATAGTCGGATATTTGCTTTCTGTAATGGCTTTGTTTACGGAGTCTGCCTGCGAAGCGCGGATGGCTGACGCTTCCGCTAATTTTTTGACCAGTTGCCGAAGTCCGGTTTTGACCTTCTTGGCGTTCGGGTCCTTAATCATATCCTCATACATTCCCCGGTCTTCCTTGGTAAGTTTGTTGGACTCCAAATGGTTGTTAATCAGAGTGACTGTGTCATTATTCACTGCCAGCACATATTGGACGGAACCATTGTATGTACTTTCATAATCAATGGGAGATACTGAAAGTATGGGATATTTAGAAAAACAGGCAAGCTGTACGTCGCTTCTGTTTTGTCGGCGAACGGAATAATAGGGATATGCTTTCAATGCTTTTTTGATGTCTGCTTCTGTCAGATATTTCTTATTCTGCGCTGCATTATATTCTTGCAAACAGATAATATCTGCTTTGCTGTTAACCAGGTATGATAAGATTGGATTCTTTCCGTCTTTCTTTTCCAAATTGCTGAAATTCATTACATTATAAGAAAGAATTTTGATACTTCCTTCCGGGATTGTCTTGGTAGTGGAATTGAAAGGAATATAGGTCCTTATCTGCGGAAAGCAAACCAAAAAACCGATTAGCGGTACTAAAGCATACCGGTAATTGATGAATACCCAGAAAATGATAAAAGCGATATTGATTACCAAAAATAGTGGAAATGCAAGCCCCAGTCCGGAGGAAAGCGGATTCAATTTCGGATTAAGATAAGGACTGTAAGCGCTCAATATCAGCGTTCCTACGAAGAAAGCGTTGATAGCTAATATCAGATATGCGACAATTTTGCCAATATGTTCCATCTTATTATCTTTTGCTTGCATCGAACAAGCTTTTCTTTTCCTCCGTCGTCAGACTGTCGTAACCGGATTTTTTCAATTTATCCAGAATGCGGTCTATTTCGTCGGACTGTGCTTTTTTATGGGCGTTGTAATCATAATCTTTTTCACGACTGGTCGTGCCTCCTCCGTAATGTACTTTCATTTTGGGTTTGTGTTTCCATGTCTTTTTCTGGAATAGAGAGATAAAAGCGTCCAGAAGCCAGTTGATCCATGCGGTCAGATCCGCCCCTTTGCTTAGGCTGGCGGCAAACCAAAGTCCGGCAAGAGCACCGCCCAAGTGAGCGATATGTCCTCCGGCATTGCTTGACGTGATAGATAATACGTCAATTCCTATAACAACGAGTGCCAGATATTTGAGACGGATTGCGCCGAAAAGAAAGAGTTGTACCCGGTAATTGGGCTCACGGTAAGCAGTGGCAGCCACAATCGCCAAGACGGAAGCCGAAGCTCCTACTAGTGTAGAAACTGCTACTTCCTGATTGAACAAAGGAAATACATTGTAAGCAACCATATATAATAAACCTCCGAGGATACCTCCCAATATGTACAAACCTCTTAAATGCTTTGCTGAAAAAAAGTGTAGAAACAAGCTTCCGAACCAATACAACCAGAGCATATTGAATAGGATATGCAGAAGACCGGCGTGCATGAACATATAAGTGATAATCGACCATGGTTGATGAAAGAACCGAATAAAGGAAGCCGGTAAAGCGAATATGCCGAATATATCGGGTATACTGTGCTGAAATAGTTGCAAGAAAACATTGATTAACGTGCCAATGATAAAAATGCTTACGTTAATGTAAATCAGCTGGATAAATATATTCCCTCTTCTGAATGTCTCTTTTAAATCAGTTATAATATGTCCCATTGTTTTTACTTTTTTTTCTCCAATACAAAATCAGAATAAGCCCGAATAGCATTCCACCCAAGTGAGCAAAATGAGCTACATTATCTCCGGCACTGTTGGCTAGTCCTGCCCATAACTCAATCGCAGCATATCCGATAACGAAGAATTTAGCCTTGATAGGGAAAGGCAGCGGGAAGATAAACAGTTGGTTGTTGGGATACAACATTCCGAATGCCAGCAAAATGGCGTAAACGGCTCCTGAAGCACCTACGGTAGTCATCATGTTGAGATACTGGTCCATAGAAATGATGCCGTAACCTATTAAGTTCACTTCCGTGTGTTGGCTCAGTTCCGTTATGTACTGAATATATTGAACCCCTTCCTGAATGAGTCCTGCACCGATACCGCAAAGGATATAGTAAAACAGGAAACGTTTGGGACCCCAGGTTTGTTCGAGAATCGGTCCGAACATGAAAACGGCAAACATATTAAAAAATATATGGCTGAACCCGCCATGCATAAACATGTACGTGATGAGCTGTGCCGGATTGAAATCACTTGCGAGGAAAAAATGTAATCCTAGATAATTAGCTAAATCTATACCGTAACGTTGGGCTACAAGCGTTCCGAAAAATACTAATACATTGATAATTATCAGGTTTTTAGTTACAGTTGGCATCATTTTAAATTCTGAATATTTAGATACTAGATGCAAAAGTACGAATAAATTCTGTTTTAAAGCATGAAAAAGACTTCCTATTAGCTCTTTTTCAATAAATTGCTGCGTTTTTTTTATGTTTTTATTTGATATGTTGTTTTGTTCGGCTATATTTGTAGAGTCAATCCCTTGTAGGATAATCTTTTGTGTAACATATATATTAATTAATCATTTTACGTATTATGAATAAGTCTGAACTTATTAGCGCAATGGCTGCTGAATCTCAAATGAGCAAAGCCGATGCAAAAAAAGCACTTGATGCTTTTATCACTTCAGTTACTAATGCTATGAAAGCTGGCGACAAAGTATCTCTCGTTGGTTTTGGTACTTTCTCTGTAAGCGAAAGAGCTGAAAGAACTGGTATTAACCCTTCTACAAAGGCAACTATTACTATTCCTGCAAAGAAAGTAGCTAAGTTTAAAGCTGGTGCTGAATTGTCTGCAGCTGTTGAATAAGATATCATAGTTGAAAGAAATTAGAAAGAGGAGACGTATACGTCTCCTTTTTTTGTATCTTTGCGCGCAAGAAACAACTTGATTATGAAGATAGAAGATAAACTTGTAGCGTCCGTCATTAGCGGACTGAAAGCACTCTACAGTCAGGAAGTCCCTGAAAAAATGGTGCAAATTCAAAAGACCAAAAAAGAATTTGAAGGACATCTGACGCTGGTCGTGTTCCCTTTTCTGAAAATGTCAAGAAAAGGACCGGAACAGACGGCGCAGGAAATCGGTGAATATCTGAAGGTGAACGAACCGGCAGTAGCAGCTTTTAATGTGATAAAAGGTTTCCTGAACTTGACTATCGCATCGGCTACGTGGATCGATTTGCTGAATGAAATTCAGGCTGACGAACAATATGGTCTGGTGAAAGCTACCGAAACTTCGCCATTGGTGATGATTGAGTATTCTTCTCCGAATACAAACAAACCTCTTCATTTAGGTCATGTGCGTAATAACCTTTTAGGTAATGCATTGGCTAACATTGTGGCGGCAAATGGTAATAAGGTAGTAAAAACAAATATCGTAAACGATCGTGGTATCCATATCTGTAAATCCATGCTGGCATGGAAGAAATATGGAAACGGTGAAACCCCGG